>Ga0157370_10000505_pt1 | contig 48631 bp, 48 predicted proteins | sample C35metaG_FD_113463 | JGI IMG/M metagenome (GOLD analysis project Ga0157370, IMG submission 113463) | Corn rhizosphere microbial communities from Kellogg Biological Station, Michigan, USA - C3-5 metaG | ecosystem: Host-associated > Plants > Roots > Rhizosphere > Soil | place: USA: Michigan...
TTCCATAAAATCTGCATTATCTCTTCTTCTTTGTTGGTTAACTTTTGCATGTTTTCTAATTTTAATTCAAACCTACAACTATTTTTTTAGTTACGCAACTATAAAAATAGTTATTTAACTAAATTTTTAGTTTTTAGGTTAGTTTAAAGCATAGAAAATCGATTCAGAATCAAAGTTAATGATTTGAATTATAATGTTTTATATGAAAAGTAGAGTTTTATTTTATTTTTTCCTGAAGCAAGGCTTTTTTAATCCACACGCAGCAGAGTGTAGCAAAGATTCCGATACTAGCCATAAACAACCAGTTGATTTGATAACCAAAATCAGAGATAATTTCGAAACCAACTTTTGAGCTTACAATATGAGCCAGACTAAAACTCATCGTATACAAGGCCATATAACGACCTTCCTGACCGCGTGGCGCACGGCTCAGCGCAAAAGCATTCGAAAAAGGGAATGTCAGGATTTCGCCAATCGAAATACAAATCATAGCAATGACAAGTATTCCTGCCCAAATATTAATTAATAATAAAAGGAAACTCGTTGCCATAACAAGTGATCCTAGTATAATGATTCTGATTTTAGGAAATGCTTTTCGCTCCATAAAACCAACGGTTGGCATTTCTAAAGCAAAAATTAAAAGCCCGTTTAAAGTCATTAAAAGTCCGGTTTGTAATTCGGTTAATCCATATTTCTCATTATGATATAAAGGTAAAGTGGTAAATAACTGGAAGAAAATCATAGCCGTAATAAAACTCACGAACAAGAAAACCCAGAAGATTCTATCATGAAATACTGATTTTGTATCAGATGCACTTTCTGATTTATCACCATGTTTGACTTTTTTCTTTTCCTTAACCAAAAGTGCGAAAATAGAAATCGAAAGAATACAGGAAGCACCATCAACCCAAAACAAACCAGAATATCCAATTCCCATAATAATTATACCGCCAAGAGCAGGACCAGCAGCAAAACCTAAATTTACGGCAAGACGAACAAGAGTTAAGGCGCGTGTTCTGTTTTCGGGTTTCGCATAAGCGCCTAGAGACACAAACATCGCGGGACGAAACATATCGGCAATGGTCATTAAAACAAACATACCGATACATAATCCCCAAAAAGTGGTGATATACTGCACCAAAAACATGGAGATTCCTGTAGTAAACAAACTGAAAATCATGATTTTGTAAAATCCTATTTTATCCGAAAGTTTGCCGCCCAGCCAGGAACCCAGCATAGAACCCAAGCCAAATGCAACCATGATCCATCCAACCTGATTATACGTAAACTGAAGATCTTCTTTTAAATATTTCGATAAAAAAGGCAGTACCATTGTACCGGCTCTGTTTATAAAAGTGATTAAAGTAAGTATCCAAATTTCTCTTGTAAATCCTTTAAAATTGTTGATGTAATGATGAAAAGCGGTTTTAAGCATTATAATTATCGTATTTGCCACAAAGTTAGGAAACTTTGTCACGTAGAACCGTTGTTGCTTTGTTACTTTTAAACTATTTTTGCAGAAAATTTCTAAGATGAAAAACAGCGTTGTCCTAATTTTATTTTTAGCTTTCAATTTCGGCTTCAGCCAAAATAAATTCAGTCACAGTGAAGCTGAAAAGTTTCAAAAGCAGATTAATTCAGAATATGCTGATGCTAAGACAAGTCCTTTAATGGAAGAAGATTTAAAAACCTTTAAAACTTTAGATTTTTATCCAATTAATGGAAAATACTTTGTTAATGCAAAATTTGAAAAGGCAAAGAATGAAAAGGTTTTCGAAATGAAAACTACCGGAACCAGAACGCCAAAATACATAAAATACGGCACTATATTTTTTACTTTAGATGGCGTAGAAATGCAGTTGAATATTTACAGAAACATCGAGCTTTCTAAACAAAAAGAATATAAAGACCATTTGTTCCTTCCTTTCTCTGATTTAACATGCGGAAAAGAAAGTTACATTGGCGGCAGGTATATAGATCTAAAAGTTCCAAAAGGCGATACAATGGCAATCGATTTTAATCAGGCTTATAATCCGTATTGTGCTTATGACCATAAATATTCTTGTCCGCTTGTACCTTTAGAGAATGATTTAAAAGTAGAAATAAAAGCTGGAGTGAAAACGTTTCATTAATGGAATTCTTTAATTTCCATACCCATCAATTTACAAACCAATCTAATATACTAGAATTGGTAAATCAATATCCGCAGGAATTTGAGGAATCTATTCCGTTTTATTCAATCGGGATTCATCCGTGGCATATTAAGGAAGATCAAATTGATTTGGAACTGAAAATTATGGAAGGCAAACTGCAAACTCAAAATTGTCTTGCCATTGGTGAATGTGGTTTAGATAAACGAATCGAAATTCCGCTAGAGCAGCAAATCACAGTTTTTGAAAAACAATTGGCTTTGGCCGAAAAATATAGAAAACCTGTCGTAATTCATTGCGTTGCCGCTTTTCAGGAAATTACAGCAATTAAAAAGAAATTAAAAGTTTCTGTTCCGATGATTATTCATGGTTTTGCAAAAAACAAGCAGCTTGCAGAACAATTAATTAAAGATGGATTTTATCTTTCGTTTGGGAAATATCTTTTGAAAAATCCGGATTTAAAAACCGTTTTTCAGCATATTCCAAACGATCGTTTCTTTCTCGAAACCGACACAATAGAAGAAAATATTCAGCAGGTTTATCAAGTCGCATCAGAATATAAAGAAATAACAATTAAAGACTTACAGGATATTATTTCAAGTAATTATAGAAATGTGTTTGAAGGGAATTATTAATGGTTAATTGTGAATTGTTAATTGTTAATTGTTAATTGTGAAATGTAAGGCACTTAGTTTAAAAGCTGTCAGGCTGAGCGAAGTCGAAGCCCTTTCAAACTAAAAAGCCCTTCGACTACGCTCAGGGTGACAAACCTGAAACATCAAACCTGAAACATCAAACTTGAAACCTGAAACTTGAAACAAAAAAATTAAAAACTAAAAAAAAACAAAGAATACTATATGGCAGAGTGGACAGAAAGAGCCGAGCTTTTATTTACAAAAGAAGGATTAGAAAACTTGCGTAATGCAAATGTTTTAGTAGTAGGTTTAGGCGGCGTTGGCTCGTTTGCTGCTGAATTTTTAGCAAGAGCAGGAGTAGGAAATATGACTATTGTAGATGGTGATGTCGTAGATATTACAAATATTAACAGACAATTACCCGCTTTGCATTCTACGGTTGGAGAACCAAAAATAAAAATTGTAGGCGATCGTTTGATGGATATTAATCCGGAATTGAAACTGACTCGTGTTCAGGAATTTTTATCGCCAGAAAGGGCTTTTGAAATCGTTTCGCCGGAGTTTGATTATGTTTTAGATTGCATTGACAGCATTACACCAAAACTGAATTTAATTATTGCTGCAAAACGCAAAAGAGTTAAAATCATCAGCAGTATGGAGCAGGAGGAAAGATGCTAGCTTCTAAAGTTAAAGTGGCCGATATTTCTAAAACAATCAATTGTTACTTCTCTAAAGCAATCCGTAAAAGATTAAAAGCTGTAAAAATTAATAAATTGAAGGTGGTTTTTTCATCAGAAATTCAAAATGAAAACAGCTTAAAATTAACCGACGGGAAAAACTTCAAAAAATCGTTCTACGGAACAAACAGCTATATGCCGGGATTATTTGGACTTCACGCTGCAGAAACGGTTATTCGATATTTATTAAAGAAAGAAGAATAGTCTCAGTTTACAGTTACAGTTTTCAGAGAAAAACCTTTGAAGCTTTGAATAAAGCGGCTAAGATGCTAAGGTGCTGAGTGGCTAAGATTTTATCTGAAATATTTTAGCAGACTCAAAGCAGCTTTGTCAAAGTTTAGAACTTTGACAAAGTTATCTCAAAGAAAACCAAAGCAGAAAAACTTGGTCCCTCAGTACCTTAGAGCCTCAGAACCTTAAAAAGAAAAAATGATAAAAACAGTAATTTTTGATATGGACGGCGTAATTGTCGATACAGAACCCGTTCATCGTTATGCTTATTACAAACAATTTTCAGAATTAAACATTGAAGTTTCGGAGGAAATGTACACTTCCTTTACCGGATTTTCGACTCGAAACACATTTCAGTCTTTAAAAGGATTTTTCCCAACGATTGAGCATGAAGTAGAAGATTTGATTCAGAGAAAAAGAAATATTTTTAATGATGCCTTCGATACTAAAGAAGATTTGTATTTGCTGGACGGAGTTGAAGATTTGATAAAAGATTTACACACAAACGGGATACAGTTAATTTTGGCTTCATCGGCTTCAAAAGTTACGATCGAGCGTGTGTTTACAAGATTTAATCTGCATCAGTATTTTACGCATACGGTAAGCGGAGAAGATTTTCCACAGTCAAAACCAAATCCTGCTATATTTATTCATGCGGCTTCATTGTCAATTGCTCCAAAAGAGGAATGCATTATCATTGAAGACAGCACGAATGGGGTAAAAGCAGCAAAGGCAGCAGGCATCTATTGCGTAGGCTACAAGAGCGATCATTCGTACCTGCAGGATCTAAGTGAAGCTGATATTATTATCAACCATTTCAACGAATTAAGTGCCGAAAAAATATCACAGCTTAAAGCTTGAATTATATAAAATTTAACATTTGTTCGGTAATTGAATTTGTAAATTTGAATAAAACAAATAAACTCACATAATGAAAAAACTACTTATTGCATTAGCCATTATTTTGGCTCCTTTTGCTGTTGAAGCACAGGTAAAAACGCCGCAAGCGAGTCCAAAAGCATATATTAAACAAACAGTTGGTTTAACTGACGTTGAAGTTACCTATTCAAGACCAGGTGCCAGAGGAAGAGCTGTTTTTGGAAATTTAGTTCCGTTTGGTAAACTTTGGAGAACCGGGGCTAACGAAAATACAGTTATTAATTTTAGCGACGATGTAGTAATCGATGGTAAAACTTTGAAAAAAGGAAAATATGCTATTTATACGATTCCTAAAATCGAGAGCTGGGAAGTTATTTTTTATCTTTCTACAGACAACTGGGGATTACCTGAAAACTGGAATGAGTCGTATGTGGTTTTAAAAACTACGGTTAAAGAAAATGCGTTGCCAACTCCGGTTGAAAGTTTTACAATTGGAATCAATGGTTTAGATCCAAATTTTGCATATTTAGAAATGGCTTGGGAAAACTCTCATGTAGCTTTAAAATTTGAAGTTCCAACTGCTAAAACAGCAACAGCAAGTATCGAGAAAACTTTAGCCGGACCAACTTGGAACGACTATTTTGCATCTGCTCAATATTTATTTTCTTCAAACGGAAATATCGAAACAGCAAGAGTTTATGTAGATAAAGCTCTAGATATGAGTACAGATAAACCTTATTTTGTTTCTAGGTTAAAATCGTTAATCCAGGCAAAACAAGGTGACAAAAAAGGAGCGATCGAAACAGCAAAAGCTTCATTAGCTGCTGCCGAAGCTGCAAACAACCAAGATTACGTTAAAATGAATAAAGACAGTATCTCTGAGTGGAGTAGATAATTTCTCTTAAATTCAAATTAAAAATACAAATTCCAAAGCTTTATAAGTTTTGGAATTTTTTTTGAAATAAATATAGACAGACTTGTCTGTATATTGAAATAATTATTACATTTGTACAAAGAATACATTTGAGAATGCAGCCTAAAGAACGAATTTTAGAAAAGACTTTTACTTTATTCCACAAGCAAGGGTATAATGCTACGGGAATAAATCAGATTATTGAAGAAGCCAAAGTAGCGAAGGCCAGCTTTTATCAGCATTTTAAATCGAAAGAAGATTTGTGTGTCGCTTTTTTAGAACAGCGTCATTCATTTTGGTTCAATGAATTGCTGAAATTTACTACAAATACCGAAGATTCAAATGCGAAGGTTCTCGCATCTTTTGAGTTTTTGATTTTTATGAATAAAAAAGAAAATTTTAGAGGCTGCAGCTTCTTAAATATACTTTCAGAGATTCCGTCTGATAATACTAAGATACTCAGTGTAATTCAGAGTCATAAAAGGGATTTAAGGACTTATTTTCAGGATATTCTAAAAGATGATTTGCTGTCAGATCACATCTATTTATTATTTGAAAGCTGTATAGTTGAAAGTCAGTTATTTAAATCAAACCAGTTAATCGAACAATCAAAAAAAATAATTCAAACTTTAATTTTAAAATAATGGAACAGAAATTACCATTGCCTCCTTTCACTTTAGAAACGGCAATAGAGAAAATTCAGTTAGCAGAAGATGCTTGGAATAGTCAGGATCCGGAACGTGTTTCAAAAGCTTACAAGGTAAACAGCGAATGGAGAAACAGGGATAAATTTGTAAACGGACGTGATGAAATTATTCTTTTTTTGACTGAAAAATGGAAAAAAGAGAAAAACTACAAATTAAAAAAGGAATATTGGGCTCATACCGAAAACAGAATTGCGGTACGATTTGAATATGAATATCAGGATATTAACGGAAACTGGTTTCGAGCTTACGGAAACGAAAACTGGGAATTTGATGCAAATGGTTTAATGCAGAAAAGATTTGCCAGTATAAACGACCTTCAAATTTCAGAAGAAGACAGGAAATTTAAATAAAAACAGAATTAATTCATGCTTGGCGGCTCCGGAATTTTAATTTTTCGCTTGATTTTCTTTACAATCAAAAGATAAAAAGTAATACCTCCTAAAATAATCAATAAGGCAATTTGAAACTGTCCTAAACTATTATTTTTGCTGTACAAGGCATTAGCACTTGCTAATTTAGATTTTCCTTCCTGAATTTGAATTTGCGAAAGTGATTCTAACGTTTTTAAAGCTTGACCACTTGAAATTGCGATTTTATTCCAGTTTTTATTCTCGACTTGTTTGTTGATTTCTTTACACGAAAGCAAAAAGTTATCAAAATACTGTTTCTCTTTATTCGTCAAAACAGTTTTAGCGTACAAATCATCTATATTATGAATGATATTCAAAGTATGGATGATTTCGTCTTTTTTGATATTATCGCTTAGATCCAGTTTTTCAGCTTCGGCTTTTATAAAATGAAGCTGTTTCGAATATTGAAAAATATAATGCGCCACAACCAATCTGTCTTTATAAATAGCATTGATGTTTTCGTTTACATTTTTAGAATTCAGCAGTGTATTAAAGTTTCCCAATAAAATAATAAGCATTACAATAAGCAATATAAAAGCGGCTTTGGTTTTGTTGCTGTATTTTTTTTGGTCTTTCATATTGCTTTTTTTAAGAAGTAACTTTTCTCAAAGATAGAGATTTGTTTAAACTTAACAGCAATCGCGCACATAAATGCACGAGCAGAGTAACCAATCTTTGGTTAGATGCACTGCAGTGCATCTCTACATTAAAATTGTTATTGATTTATCGATGATCTAAATCGTAGAGACGCACTGCAGTGCGTCTACCCAAAGAGAGTCGTCAATCTTTGCCGATATGTTTGTACAATTTACTTCGTCTGTTCGCTATCGCTCGAGTTTCCTTTCAGCCTAAATTACAAACGGTGTTTGCATTTATGATATACAAATTGGAATCATTTTATTCTTCTACAATCAACTCATTATCATTAGGTTTTCCTCTGAAAAACAAAAACTGCATAACTAACGACAATACAATAGTTAAAATCGCTCCAATGAAATTCAGCCATAAATAACCTAATTTTTCCTGGCTGTAAATCATATAATAGTAGATTACAAAAATCGTTAACTGACTTATGATAGCGCTGATAAACATTGGCTTTGCCTGAACTCTTTTAAGATAAAAACCAACAAGGAAAATTCCTAAAACAGTTCCGTAAAAGATCGAACCAATAATGTTAACAAGCTGAATTAAATTCTCAAATAATGTTCCTACGCACGCAAAGAGTATTGCTACAATTCCCCAAAACAAAGTGAAAAATTTAGTTGCATTAAGATAATGTTTCTCTGATTTTTCGGTTTTGAGATTACGTTTGTAAATATCAATAGCGGTTGTCGAGGCCAAAGCAGTTAATCCTGAAGCTGTTGACGACATGGCAGCCGAAAGAATAACAGCAAGTAATAATCCAATTAAACCTTTTGGCAGATAATGTAGAATAAAATGGAAAAACACATAATCTTTATCATTAGTCTCGCTGTTGCTGTCGGCTTTTGAAATGATTTCTTTAGCGCGGTCGCGTAAATCTTTTTCTTTATTGGATAAATTCACTAATTCTTTACGCAGAATCGGATTGTCGTAATCTTGATTTAACTGATCGATATACAATAAATTGATTACTTTTTTGTCTTCGGATAATTTGTCGAGCTTTTTTTCTAAAGTGTGATATTCTTCTTTATAAGCCGATTTTTCGATTACAATTTTATTATTTGGATTAAAGTTTAACGGAACTGGATTGAATTGGAAAAAGACAAAAACCATAACTCCTGTTAACAGAATAAAGAACTGCATGGGTACTTTTAAAAGTCCGTTCATGATTAAGCCCATCTGACTTTCTTTAACCGATTTTCCGGATAAATATCTTCCAACCTGCGATTGATCTGTTCCAAAATAGGCAAGGGCCAGGAAAAAACCTCCTGTAATACCACTCCAAAAAGTATATTTTTCTTCAGGATCAAATGAAAAATCTACAATGTTCATTTTATCATTGGCACCAGCAATATGTAGTGCGCTTGTAAAAGTCATATCGTTTGGCAGGTAATGCAAAATCAGGAAAAATGTAATCAGCATTCCCGACATGATTACAAACATCTGCTGTTTCTGCGTTACGTTTACGGCTTTTGTTCCTCCTGAAAAGGTATAAATAATGACCAAAACACCAATTATGATATTCATACCTGTAAGATTCCACCCTAAAAGTGCCGATAAAATAATCGCTGGAGCATAAATGGTAAGTCCAGTTCCTAAACCTCTTTGAACCAAAAACAATATGGCGGCAAGAGAACGTGTTTTTACATCGAATCGTTTTTCGAGAAATTCGTAAGCGGTAAAAACTTTATTTTTATGATAAAGCGGAATAAAGGTCAAACAAATCACAATCATGGCAATAGGCAGTCCAAAATAGAACTGCACAAAACCCATTCCGTCATGGTAAGCTTGTCCTGGTGTAGACAAGAAGGTAATAGCGCTGGCCTGTGTTGCCATAACCGAAAGGCCGACAGTATACCAAGGTGTTTCGTTGTTTCCTAAAATAAAATCTTCAACGTTTTTACTTCCTTTGGTTTTCCATGAACCATATCCAACAATGAATAAAAGTGTTACAATAAGTACGATCCAGTCAAATAGCTGCATAGGTTATGAATAAAATTGCATGATTAAGAAAAAAATCAGAATGTAAATGGCGTTAGCCACCAAAACATAGGTGTAGCTTTTTTTCCATCTTTTTGTTTTTTTAGCTTCCATTTTTTGAAATTTATTGCTTTATATCTTGTTTAGGAGCCTCTATAGGCTGCTTTAGCGAAATGATATTCGACAGTAGTCTATATGCACCGGCAACTCCTTCTGGTAATTCTCTAAAGAAGCTTAAACCGGTGTAAATATAGTATCCTTTTCCGTACGGAGCGACTAATAAAGCACCATTCTTAGGCGATTCTCCTTTGTCATGAGATGAAATAATAGGAGTGAAGGCAGGGTCGTATTCGTCTGGATAATACAAACCTTGTTCTTGTGTCCAGCCTTCAAAATCCTTAGCTGAGATTTTATTTGGCGTATTTAAAACAGGATGATTGGGTGCCAGAAAAGTAATTTTTGCATTTTCTTCGGTTACACGATCATTTGATAATTTTAAAGGATAAGGAGCAATTTTATCGGTTACTAATTTTCCGTATGTGTTGTATTGAACAATCATGTTTTTACCGCTTTTTACAAAATTGAATAAAATATTCTGCTTATTTGCTAAAGCATTTACGGTATTATAAGCGCGGATTCCTGTTATAACAGTGCTGAAAGAATCCAGTTTTTCGGGCGTGATTTCTTCTGGTTTTAAAATAGAAACTTTGTATCCCATTTGAGCTAAACTTTCGGGAACTTCATCGCCGGCACCCATAATATAAGCAATAGCATCGCCGGAAGTTTTTAAATCTATTCTAATGCATTTTGATTCGGCTGGTTTTAAAACCATTTGTTTGGTAATATGATTGAAATCTATAATAGTCTGATCTCTGTCAAAACGTTTATTATCGACAACCGCAATACTTTTTGCCACGACTTCTTCCGGATTCACCGGCGGTGTAACTTCAAAATAAAATATCTGCTCGTTTCCTTTTTTATCTAAAGAAAACGGAATTTGTTTTGGAGAAACACTCCAGCTTTTTGGAAGATCCAATTGCAGATTTCCGTTTACATCGTCTTTTCCGGCACGAACTTTTACCGGAATCATTTTGCTTTTTGTATCTCTAAAAACTAGTACTTTTTCCAGAATTGAAGTGGTAACTTCTGGAACTATATCCAGAAAATTATACATTTCGCCTTTTACGCCATCATTGTATTTGTATACAACTGTTCGATCAAAGGGAATTTCAACTCCATTGATTTTAACGTTGAAAACAACTTTTACTTCTCTGATAATATCCGGAATTCCAATATTTTCCTGATTAGAAACGGTATACATTCCAACAGTTGCTTTTTCCTTTAACCAATAGGGCTGTGTGTATTCGATATTGTTTGGAAGCTGCATTTGCAGATTAATCCTTTGATCGTTGTTGTCTTTTAAAATGCTGTTTTGAGCCGTTGTTTTATTGTCCGGCAATGTGGTTACACTTGTCAATTGCATTTCAACAGCGCATCTGTTAATGGCTTCTAAGCTTAATTTGATAGTACTTCCGGGAGTTGCTTCCTGTTCGCTGGCAACGGCTTCAAGGTATAGACCAGAGCAAGAGGCAATAATGTTTTTTACAGCTGCAGATTTTACCGTTTTCCAATGAACATCTTCTAAAGCTTCGATCATGGTGTATACTTTTACCAGATCTGGAATACTTGCAGATGGTTTACTGAAATCGTATTTTGAAATAATGCTTGTAATTAAATCTCCAATTGGTTTTCCGTTTTTTACACGGTTCCAGCTCGTGTCGATTCCATCAAATAAATCATCACGATCTTTTGGCGTATCACCATTAATTAATTCTAAATATTCAGTTTCTAAACCACGAACACCCGTGCTCCCAAATCCTTGAGATTGATGACGGCTTCGGCTTAAAGCCGCAATTCCCTGATTCGATTTTCCAATTCCGGTATAGTAAACTCCCGTTTCCAGTTTTGTAAATTTAGATTTATTGGCTGCATCGAATTTTTCCTGGCTTCCGTAAAACCACCAGGACGGATTAAAAAACTGGCGTTTTACCTGCCAAGGCGAAACGAATTTTAATTGTTCAGGATAAATTTTAGGATCGTTTGTAAGTTTAAAACTCTCAACACTCAGCATTGCCGATGAAGTATGATGACCGTGTGTTGTACCCGGCGAACGGTGATCGAATCGGTTAATAATAATGTCCGGCTGAAATTTTCTTATGGTCCAAACCACATCGGCAAGGACTTTATCTTTATCCCAGATTTCTAATGTCTCTGTTGGATTTTTGGAAAAACCAAAGTCATTTGCACGTGAGAAAAATTGTTCTCCACCATCAATTTTGCGGGCTTCAATTAATTCCTGAGTTCTAATTACACCCAGTAATTCGCGCAATTGAGGACCAATTAGGTTTTGACCCCCATCACCTCGCGTTAACGACAAATAACCGGTTCTGGCGTTCATTTCATTAGCTAAATAGGATATCATTCGGGTATTTTCGTCATCCGGATGCGCAGCAACATACAATACAGACCCCAGAAAGTTTAATTTCTTGATTTGATTGTAAATTTCGACAGTGTTTGGTTTTTGCGGCTGTTGTGCAAATGAGACTTGAAAACCTATAAAAAATAAAAGAAGTATTTGAACCTGTATTTTTTGCATGGTGTAGTTAGATGGTTTTGTAATAGCTTCAAAAATACTAATAAAATTATGAAACAGTATTTAAATGAAATGTTAATGGTGATTTTTGAATGCTGTTTGGGTTAGTTTTAAAATAGAAAAAGAGCGTATTTACTAATACGCTCTCGTTGTTTTTGTTTTTTATCTTCTTCCGTGACCATGTCCGTGATCATCATCATGGTCATGTCTGTCATGTTTATCGTGGTGTTTATCATGTTTGTCGTAATGTTTATATTCTCTACGATCATAACGACGCTCGTTGTAACCATAAACCGGTCTTGGTTGGTAAGGTCTTTGAGCAGGCCCATGATATCCTCTGTAATATTTTACTCTATGACGATCAAAGTAAGTATAAGGAGTTCTTCCGTGGTAATCTGTTAATACTACTTTATATCCTCCGTATAAATCATAATTTCTGTATTGTCTTGGTAAATAAGTTGTTCTTACCCATCTTCCTCCTCCAAAATAGATGAATTGCGATGCACGTACATCATAATAAGCTTCAATATCTGGAAGATAGTAATATTCCATTTCGGTATATCCTGCAGGTCCCCAAGCTGGCGGATTTCCAATATTAACGTTAATTGATACCTGAGCTTGTGTGGCATTTGCAATCAAAAGAAATAATCCGGCGATTGCTATTTTTATTGTTTTCATCTTTTCTAAAGTTTTAATGTTAATTCTTGTTTAAGGAATTTCACATACCGTGCCAAAAATAAAAAGCAATTGCATTTCGTCGGATAAAATATGTAGTTTGACGAGTGAATTTTAGTTAGTGTTTCTGTAAAATATTGATTTTTAAAGTATTTGTGAAATAATAAAATAATAAAAAAAATAAATGTTTTTTTCGATTATTTGTATTCAACAGTTCTTGGTTTTGCAAGTTCAAAACTTTGCAAACCATAATCAGTCGTTTCAAAAGTATTGGTTTTGTACACATTATCTCCCTGAAGAGGAATACTTGGATAATAAGACAGTGACAGCTGAAAGGAACTGAAAACTAAATAGTCATTGCTGATTAATAAGCCTAAAGTAATTTTTGAATAAGGTTTGCTGTTGAACATCGCTCTATCAGGAGTTCCTAAATAGGCAACGGTATAATTAAAAAACGGATTTAAACGGAATCCCCAAAGCGCGTATGGCGAATAAGTCTGCGTTTGCAGCGACAGAACTGTTTTACTAGTTCCGTATAAAGCGCTGTTAAATCCGGCTAAACCATTTTGTTCGTTTATATTTAATTGATCTCCAATAATATCTTCGTGATTGGCTCCAATAACGACTTTTGGGTTTACGAATTGACGCAGTTTCCAGGTTCCGAGATTGAATAATTTCGTGAAATAATTTGATTCGAATAAATAGGCTGTTTGATAGGTTTTGGATTGATGAAAATACGTTCCAGCTTCAAAATTCATACTTAAGAATCCTAAACGGTAATAATTTCCAAAAGAGAACTGTGCACCGGCATAAGGTCTCCAAATTTTATTTTTATATTGATATCCGAAAGTAATACCGTAAATTCTTCCTATTGGTACATCTTCGGTTTGTCCGTTTCTAAAAATATAATTGTCTTTTATAAATTTACGTCTGTTAAGTCCAACTCCCATTAACATAAGTTTTTCATCCGAATAAAAATGAGTTGGATCATATATAGAATCAGGCGTTTCGCTGTAATTGACATTTAAAAAGCGTGCAGATGTAATTAAATTGGTAATCGCTTCATTATCATCTTCATACACTTTAGTTGCTTTTCCTACCCATAAATCCTGAAAATTATTCTTAAACGGCTGAAATGAGTACGATAAATCCGGAGCTTGTAAACTGTCTCTTCTAAAATTCTGTCCAACAAAAACACCACCGGCCCATTTGGTTAGGGGAGAGTAGAAATCTCTTTCGATATCGATGCTTTTGGTATAATTATGATCTAGATCTTTATTGTAATGCAGTACCGTCGAAATATAAGTATTTTTAATATTAGGAACAGTGTAGGTTACATCATTACCATTACGGCCATCATCAAACCGATTGGTGAAACGATACTCAAGCTGCTGTCCTGTTCCAAAAAAGTCTTTTTCTTTGAATCCTGCAGAAACTCTGCTGCTGGAAATTGAAAACCTTGGAATTGTACTCCAGGAATCTAAAACTCTAATGGTAACATCAACAGAATCTGAAGCCGGACTGGCCAGTTCATTTGTGATCCTTACGGCTGTAACGTATCGCTGTGCACGAATTAAACGTTCACTCTCTTGTACTTTATAAGAGTCGTAAGGTGTGTTTTTTTTAAACAAAAGAAGATTGTAAATGGCAAACTTTTTTGTTTTTAAATGCAGTCTGTTTCCGGTTCGTTCTCCCCAATTTCTTGGTGTTACGGTTGTATCTGTAACAGAATGTCCAAAAGGATCAAGGGTAACAATATTTATTTTTCGAATGATTTTTCCGTTGAAACTTTCATTATCAATTGGTTCGATAATTTCTCTTTTTTTAGGTCTTTTAGTTCTAAAAAGCAGTTTATGAAGGGTTTGAGTGAACTTGTTTTTTTTGGAGTAATTTTTAATTTTAGTATAAATCTCAGTACTGTCCTTTTTGGGTGTTTTCTCTTTTTTAGTATTATCTGTCTGAGCACTAATGCTTTGAAAACAAAGACACAAGATTATAAAAACAATTATTTTTTTATTTAGTAACATTCAGATAATTTTAAACTTATTTTAAAGGCTGATTATTCTATGAATTTAAGATAAATAACACAAATATTTTACAAATCAGCAGATTATTTTACTCTTGTACTTTTGCTCTGTGAACTCTCCAATTAAATTTTCTGGGCATATGATTTCCCATTAAATACCCCCACGGTTCGAGTGATTCAATTCTGTCAAAAATGATTTTTAGAATTGCTAGAAGCGGAATTGCGAGAAACATTCCTGCGATTCCGGCGGCAGCACCGCCTACAATAATTCCCATAATCGAAACAAAAGCATTGATTTCTACTTTTGAATTAATAATCAGCGGTACAAGCAAATTATTGTCGATAAACTGAACAATTACATTTACAATTAGAATTCCTAAAAGCATAGAAGTTTCGGCAGATCCTGTTAAAGAAGCTAAAACAGTGATGATTCCGGCAACCAATATTCCGATATAAGGAACTAAGTTTAAAATTCCGGTAATCAGCCCCAATAAAATGAAATATTTAATACCAATAATCCACAGTCCCAAACTTGTTAATACAGCCACAACAATCATTTCGATTATTAAACTCACAATATAATTGTTGATGGAAACTTTAATCTGCGAAAGGATATCTTTTAAAACCGCGTGGTTTTCTTTATTGATTAATTTGGCCAAAAACAGTTTGAAATGTTCCTTATAGATTAAGAACAAGAATGTATAAATTACAATAATAGTACTGTCTAAAAGAACATCGCTTATGGATATGATGGCCGAACCTAAAGTGGCATTTCCGTTTTTTACGGAATCTTTGGTAACCGTATCAATGTATTTTTTTTGTTCGCCAATACTAACTTGGAAGTTTTCTCTAATAAACTTATGAATTTCAATAATAAACGAATTGGCGTTTTTCTTTATAGTATCAAAATCGTTGGCCATATTGGTAACCTGATAGGATATAAAGACTAAAATACCCACAATAAACGAAAGAAAAATTAAGATGCAGACAATTGCTGCGAGATGTCTGGGGAACTTAAATTTTGTTTTTAAAAAGGTAAAAACAGGAAGCAGTAAAACAGCAAAAAGGAAAGCTAATAAAACGGGGGTTAAAATATCCTTAGTAATGCAGAATATGTAAGCAAATGAAATTAAGCTTACTAATATACAAGCAAGTTTTGCATAAAACGGCAACTTTAGAGGTTGAATCATTTTGGTTGAATTTTAGAAAATATACAATTGGTTAAGCAAATATTATAATATAATTAAATTATAACGTTCCAGCTTTTTGTATATACTTTATAAAATTCCCATTCAAAAAATTAATCAAAAAATTCTTTCTCTTCGTATTGTGCAGGCATAATCGAAATTCCTTTTTGTAAAAGAAGGTTATTGGGGAAAATGATTTTTTCGCCCTCTTTAGTTCTTAAGTTTACATGAAAGGCACTAATGTCTTCTATTTCAGCTTCTATAGGGAAATCTTTATCATGGATTTTTATCGTATCTCCAATTCGAAAAGGGAATGAAAAGAATAAAATCATACCTGAGGTAATGTTACTCAAAATAGACCATTGGGCAAACATCGCCACGCCGATAACTGTTGCTATTGACGAAACGGTAATAAAAATATCCTGTGTTTCAACTCCCCAGATTATAATCAAACTAATGGTTACCAAAATATTCATTAAAATATGAATGTATTTGATTACCAAATTAGTTCGGTGTTCTAATAAGTGACTTGTTTTAGCATAACGACGAACTAATTGTGCAATAATAACTCTTAGCGCTGCTAATACTAAAAGGAGAATTATAGTAGTTAAAATTTCCTGGCTATATTCTTTAAAAGAAAACATAAATTTAATTTTTACACTAATGTAGTCAAATATTCGTAAACTTTGGCCGTTGGAAGTCCCATAACATTGGTATAAGAGCCTTCAACTTTTGTAACAGCCATAAAACCAAACCATTCCTGAATGCCATAAGCACCCGCTTTATCGTAAGGTTTGTAGTTTTCGATATAATATAAAATACTTTCGTCTGATAAATCTTTGAAAGTTACTTTGGTAATATCATGCAAAAGGGTAGAAGCAGTATTAGTTTGAAAGCATACCGAAGTAATCACTTCGTGAGTATCATTCGACATTGATTTGATCATTTCAAAAGCTTCTTCGGCATTTTTTGGCTTGCCTAATGCTTTGTTTTTATGCCATACAATGGTATCGCTTGTTATTAAGAGCTCATTTTCTTTCAATTCGTCTTTAAAAGCATCGGCCTTTAATTGCGATAGAAAATCAGTTATTTCAACCGCTTTTAATTCTGGTGGATAGATTTCTTCTACATCTTTTAAACGTATTTCGAAATCAAGATCCAAATCCTTAAAAAACTGTTGTCTGCGAGGCGATCCCGAAGCCAGGATGATTTTATATTTTTTTAATTTTTCTTTAAGCATTGTATTTGATGTTTAAGCTGATGACCAATATTGACAGGATTCCGAAGAATAAAATCAACTTTAAAATAGAACTTAAATGATGAAAATCTTTTTTGGTTTTGGCACTAAATATTTTTACAATAAAATATAGTAGGGGAGCCAAAACAAAAATAAACGTATAAAACGTCACGATGAAAAGATTATTTTCGAAGAAATATTTGTTGATGTACAGCAATGATAAAATAAACGGAATTATAGTAAATCCTAAAGCGATTTTTGCGGTTCTGCTTTTTCCAATTGCAATAGGCAGCGTATTCATTCCCTGATTGTAATCGCCGTCCATGTCTTCAATATCTTTTACAATTTCACGAATAAAATTGATCATAAAAGCAAACAATGCATAATCTGTTAAAATAGAAAAAAGACTTGCCATCTGTGCTTTATTCTCTATTGTAGTGGCCGGGAAAAGGTCAAAAACGCCAATTATCAAAACACTTATAGAAAGCAATGCCGCTACAACAAAATTTCCCACAATCATAATTGATTTTAATGTCGTGGCATAAAAATAAAGCAGTGACGCAATTAAAATAAAAAGTGAAGCAAATGTTGGACGTAAAATAATATTAGCCAAAACAAATCCGAGTGCAACTCCAGTAACGTTAAGCCCTATGTAAATATTAAAAGCCGCTGTTTCTGAAATTCCTTTACCCACTACAACATCCTGCGGTTTGTTAATCGTATCTGTGGCAACATCATATATATTATTGATAACATAACCTGCAGCGGCCAATAAAACAGTACTTAAAACCAAAAGTCCGTATTGCCAGTCGGCTAATGCCAGCGGAATATCTTGCTGTTTTAAAAAAGCATAACGAAACAAGAGCTGCATAAAAGCAAGCATGAGTAGATTTTTATATCGAATTAGTTTTAGGTATTTCATTTTTTTTTAAGTTGCAAAGGTTCAAAGGGGCAGAGATGCAAAGGTTTTGTTTAAGGTTCTGAGTTGCTAAGTTGCTAAGGGACTGAGTTTTTTAATTAACAATTTATAATTAACAATTCACAATTAAATTTAATCATGTTGTCCATTAAAATGTTCCATCCATTTTCCTTGTACTTTCATAACTTGTTCGATAACGTCTCGTGCAGCGCCTTTTCCGCCTTTTACGTGTGAAATATAACGACAGATGTTTTTAATTTCTGGAACGGCATCCTGCGGAGAAGCTGGTAAACCTACTAATTTCATTACGTGGTAGTCTGGAATATCGTCTCCCATGTATAAAACCTGTTCTGGTTTAATATTGTTACTTTCTGTATACTCTTTAAATGTTTTAACTTTGTCCGGAGTTCCTAAATGAATATCGGCAATTCCTAAATTACGAAGTCTCACTCGAACGCCTTCGTTGCTGCCACCAGAAATAATGCAGACATTGTATCCGCTTTCTACAGCTGCTTTTAGTGCATAACCGTCACGAATATTCATCGTACGAAGAATTTCTCCTTCTGTGGTTACAAAAACCGAACTGTCTGTAAGTACGCCATCAACATCAAAAATAAATGTTGTAATGTCATTCATCATTTCTTTATAACTTTTTGCCATTATTCTGTATAGATTGTGTTAGTATTTTATAAATATTTTTTTGATTTTCGTTGGTAATAAAATCCAAATGGGCGTTTGTGGTAACCGAATCATGCCGTTTTGCCGGCCCCGTTTGCGCATCGACTGGATGTAATGTTTTTATTTTTTCGGCAGTTTCCTGAATTAAAGGCCTTAAAACTTCAAAAGGAACCTGATGCTCTTCGCATATTTCCTGGCCTATTTGATATAAATGATTGGTAAAATTGTTTACAAAAACGGCTGCAACGTGCAGCGCCTTTCTTTGCTCAGAACTTATAGCAAAAACAGCATTGGAAATACTTTTTGCTGTAGTTTCTAAAATCGCATAATCTTCCTGATTTTCAGTTTCTAAACAAATCGGTATTATAGAAAAATCTACGGCTTTGCTTTTAGAAAAAGTTTGTAAAGGATAAAAAACGCCTTTTCTGTTTTTAGGATCTAAAACATCAATTGAAGTAGTTCCTGAAGTATGAACAACAAGTTGATTATCAAAAGGTAATTGACTTGAAACTTCGGAAATAGCATTATCTGAAACCGAAATAATATATAAATCTGCTTCTTTTAAAGCCGAAAATTCGGTTACAATTTTCTCTGGATCAAGAAGATGAATAAGAGCTTCTTTTTTTCTCGAAAACGCCTGTACAATTTCGACAAGAGAACTTGCAGAAAATGCTTTTATTAAATGCTGCGCGACATTTCCGGAACCAATTATTGTTATTCGAATCATAAGGACAAAATTAGTATTATTTTTTTTAAAGCAAGTGAAGTATCGAATTAGTTGATTTTGTTGATAATTTAAATTTTACTTTTTAATTAGTGAAATAGATCATTTTTGTAAAAAATAAGTTGTTAATATTTCACTTAAAATTATAGTTTTGTCAAAACTAATTTTAATAATTTATTCAATGAAAAAAATAATATTGATTATTTCTTTATTTATCGCAACAGTTGGTTTTTCGCAGCAAATTGGTGATGGACATTCACCCATTATTACTGATTTTAATTTGCCGTTAAAATCGGGAGTATATACTGGTAAATACGCAACTGGAGTATCTCCAGATGAAAATTATTGGCAGCATCTATTTGTAATTCGACATACCGATCCTAATAATAATTTTCAATTACAGATGACATCTTCTTATACGGTAAACGATAGATTATTTTTTAGAAAAATTGGAGGCGATCCTTCAAATTCTGCTTGGTTAGAACTTGCAACAAGGGGTAGTAATACATTCAATGGCAGCCAAACAATTTCTGGTAACCTAGGTATTGGTAATGTAAATCCATTAGCTAAATTAGATGTTAGCGGGGATGTAATTCTGAGAAATTATGAAAACATTGATGGAAAAGGAAATAAAATTATTTTTACAGCTTATGGTCATGATTTACAAGGACCGCAAATACGCAGTTATTTAAGTTTTGCATCAGGGAACGACTCTCGAATGGGACTAGTATTGAGTTCTTACACTCAAGGTTACAACGATGAACTTTTTTTAATGGGAGGCAATGTTGGTATAGGTAAAATGCATCCAACTAATAAATTAGACGTTAACGGAACAGTCCATTCTAAAGAAGTAAAAGTGGATATGACAGGCTGGTCAGATTTTGTATTTAAAAAAGAATATAACTTACCAACATTGGCAGAAGTCGAAAATCATATTAAAGCAAAAGGGCATTTGGAAAATATCCCAAGTGAAGAAGAAGTGCTTAAAAACGGTATTAATTTAGGCGAAATGAATGCTAAACTGTTACAGAAAATTGAAGAGCTGACCTTGTATCTGATTGAAATGAAAAAGGAAAACATCGAAATGAAAAACAGATTAATAAAACTTGAAAAAAAATAATACCATGAAAAAAAATACTCTACTATTTATTACACTCATCTTAACAATAACTGCATCAGCTCAACAAATTGGCGATGGATTAGCACCTGGTATTGGTGATTATAATGTCCCAATTAATTCAGGAGTTTATAGTGGTTTTAATGCTACTGGCGGAATTCCCGATACAAGTTATAGTTGGAATCATCTTTTTGTAATTAGGCATGGTAATCCTAATAATCTCTTTCAATTACAAATTGCTTCTTCATATTTAGAAAATGATCGATTGTTTTTTAGAAAAACCAGAGAAGGTGTAAATCCTGCCTGGTTGGAGTTAGCAACAAGAGGAACTAATACTTTTACAGGAGATCAAGTTATTAGCGGAAATGTAGGAATTGGAACTATTGCTCCAAGAGCAGTTTTAGATATAACGAAAAATACTGGAAATGGGATTTTATCGACTGTATTTGCCAGATTACCTGAAGGCGATAATATTGGTGATGGAACTTTTCTAGGAGTAAGAGGGTATAATACAACAGTTGTAGATGGGAAATCGTTCTCAATTGAGCACAGCTTTTATAATATTACAAACAGTTCTATTAATTTTTTTAGAGGTGGCAGTACAAGCGGCGGCGGTATATCTTTTAGCACTAATAACAATACAGAGCAAATGAGAATTGACTATTTTGGTAATGTTGGTATTGGTACTTTAAGTCCAAAGAATAAATTAGACGTTAACGGTACTATCCATTCCAAAGAAGTAAAAGTGGATATGACAGGCTGGTCAGATTTTGTATTTAAAAAAGAATATAATCTGCCAACATTAGCAGAAGTCGAAAATCATATTAAAGAAAAAGGGCATTTAGAAAATATTCCTAGCGAAGAAGAAGTTCTTAAAAACGGTATAAATTTAGGCGAAATGAATGCTAAACTTTTGCAGAAAATTGAAGAATTGACCTTGTATATGATTGAAATGAAAAAAGAGAATGCAGCGATGAAAAAAGAAAATGTTGAAATGAAAAACAGACTAACAAAACTTGAAAATAAATAAAATTATGATAAAAAAAATACTATCAATACTACTTTTATGTTTGTATATAACCAATATAAATGCACAAACTGCGAATTCCTTATTAATAAACGATACAAGGGCAGTAAATGATATGCCAAATTTTAGCTTATTAAATATGAGAGCTGATTTTAAGGAAAGAAGTGTTATTAACGTTCCGGGGGAAGGATATTATTCTACTAATTTAACTTTAGCTCCATGGATTGATAATACAGGTAATAAGAACCATCAATTAAATTTTAATGATGGAGGTATTTTTTATAGAAATGCATTTCCAACAGATGGACAATGGGGAGGATGGAAACAATTAATTATTACAAATGAGAGCGGTAATGTCGGTATTGGAATTACAAATCCAAAAAACAAACTCGATGTAAATGGTACAATCCATTCCAAAGAAGTAAAAGTGGATATGACAGGCTGGTCGGATTTTGTATTTAAAAAAGAATATAATTTACCAACATTGGCAGAAGTCGAAAATCATATTAAAGCAAAAGGGCATTTGGAAAATATCCCAAGTGAAGAAGAAGTCCTTAAAAACGGTATTAATTTAGGTGAAATGAATGCTAAACTGTTACAGAAAATTGAAGAGCTGACTTTGTATTCTATTCAGCAATCAAAAGAAATTGAGGCATTAAAAGAAGAAAACAAATCGTTTAAAACACTTTCAGAAAGACTTTCAAGAATTGAACAAAAGGTGAAATAATTTTTAGAAATAAGAATACTTATTATAATTAGGCGTAGAAAAGTTTGCCCACAGATATCAAGATTAAACGGATTTATACGTCTTTACTATTTTAGTTCAAATAAATAAAAACTGAATAAAAAATAATCCGTTTAATCGGTGTAATCTGCGGCCTATATCCTACATCGTTATATTTGGTTTTTATTAACAAATTGTGCCTATCTCTAATCAACATTTTTAAGTATTTTTGTGGCACTTTTATACAATGTAATTCCTTAATAATGGATAAAAAAATATTCTCTTTTTTGTTTTCTACACGATTAATGGCCGTTCTTTTTATAGCATTCGCAGTTGCAATGGGTATTGGAACTTTTATCGAAAGTAAATATAATACCGACACAGCCAGAATTTTAATTTACAATACGAAGTGGTTTGAAGCAATAATGTTTGTGTTTATGCTTAATTTCTTCGGAAATATCAAACGTTACCAATTGCTAAAAAAAGAAAAATGGGCCACGTTATTACTTCACCTTGCTTTTGTTTTTATCCTTTTAGGAGCATTTATTACACGATATATTAGTTATGAAGGAATGATGCCAATTCGTGAAGGAGCGGCAGAAAACCAAATTTATTCAGATAAAACTTTTTTAACCGTTTTTGTTGACGGTGAATATAAAGGAGAAATGAAACGTAGAGTTTTCGAAAAAAATCTTTTGCTTTCTCCGGTTACAAACAACGATTTTTCTATTTCAGGAAAATTCGACCAAACTCCTTTTGAAGTTACCTATTCTAATTATATAATGGGAGCAAAAGAAGTAGTTAAAGCAGATCCTAATGGAGCTTTATACCTTAAATTAGTCGAAGCCGGTTCTGGCGGACGTGAAGAACACTACCTAAAAGAAGGTGAAGTTCAAAACATTCACAACGTTTTATTTGCTTTAAATAAACCTACCGAAGGCGCGATTAATATCAATACAACGGGAGAAAAATATACAATCCAGACTCCTTTTGAAGGGGAATTTATGCGAATGGCAGATCAGTTAAAAGGAAAAGTTACCAAAGATAACGTACAGCCTTTAATGATGCGTTCTTTATATAGTATTGGAGACATTAGAATAGTTTTTCCTGATCCTGCAATGAAAGGAAAAATTGATTATGAATCGAATAACGATTTTAAAGCAAAATCGCATACAGATGCTTTAATTGTAAAAGTAAAAGCAGAAGGACAGGAAAAAGAAGTAATGGTCATGGGCTCTAAAGGAAGTGTTGGAGAACCTAAAACTGTTAAAATTGGTAATATAGAATATTCTTTATTCTTTGGAAGTAAAGCTTATGTTTTGCCTTTCAAAGTGAAATTGAATGATTTTATTGCTACAAAATACCCAGGAACAGAAAAAAGTTATTCGGCTTTTGAGAGTAAAGTAACCGTTTTGGATTCTACAGAAACTTTTAATGCCGATATTTATATGAACCACGTTTTAGATCATAAAGGATATCGTTTCTTTCAATCTTCATTTGATCCGGATGAAAAAGGAACTGTATTATCTGTAAACCACGATTTTTGGGGAACTAACATAACGTATTTAGGATATTTTATGTTATATATTGGTTTAATGGCAATTATGTTTACAAAACATTCTCGTTTTGGTGATTTAAAAAGAAAATTGGATGTTGTTAAAAAGAAAAAAGAAAAACTAATTACACTTTTGGTTTTACTTTTAAGTTTAAATGGTTTTGCTCAGGCACCACATGTTCATACTCATGATCATGATCACAATCATACGGCAGATCCAAACGATCATGCTAATCACGTTACGGCACCGCCAAGTCAGAAACAATTAGATTCGTTATTGACAATTTATAAAGCTCCGGAATCTCATGCTGCCAAATTTGGACGCTTAATTATTCAGGATGCCGGGGGAAGAATGAAACCTGTTAATACATTTTCTTCTGAATTACTTAGAAAAGTAAGCCAAAGCGATACGTACAACGGAATGAACTCTGATCAGGTATTTTTGTCTATGACACAATATGCGCAGGTTTGGATTCAGGTGCCGCTTATACATTTAAGATCTGGAAACGATAGTATTCGTAAAATAATAGGAGTGGATAAAGATGCTAAGCGTGCTCCATTTGTAAATTTCTTTGATGCTAACGGAAATTATAAACTATCTCCTTATTTAGATGCCGCTTATAAAGCAGCAAACCCAAATCAGTTTGAGAAAGATTTTGTTGAAACAGATAAAAGAGTAAACTTAATGGAATCTGCTTTAAGCGGCAGTATCCTGAAAATTTTCCCTATTCCAAATGATCCAAATCATAAATGGGTTTCGTATTTAGAACGTGATAATAATAGTTTTAAAGGAATGGATTCAACTTATGTAAAACAAATTCTTCCTTTATATTTCAGCGCTTTAAACAACGCTTCTATTTCTAAAAACTGGGATACAGCAGATCAATTAGTAGAAAGTATTAATGGTTTTCAGAAGAAATTTGGAGCTAAAGTTCGTCCAAGCGAACAAAAAATTGATGCCGAAATCGCCTATAACAAATACGACGTTTTTAAAGTATTGCCATATTGGTACATTACAGCTTCTATCCTGATGTTGATGTTTACCATTATCAATATCTTTTTTGAGAAAAAATGGCTTCGAATTACCGTAAACGGTTTCCATATTATTATAGGACTATTATTTGCCCTTCATACATTAGGATTAGTCGCACGCTGGTACATCTCGGGCCACGCGCCGTGGAGTAATGCTTACGAATCGATTGTATATGTAGCCTGGTCTACAATGTTCTTCGGACTGGCTTTTGATAGAAAATCTAAACTTACCGTTGCATCATCTGCTTTCGTAACGGCTATGATTTTAATGGCAGCCTATATGAACTGGATCGATCCGGAAATTGCAAACTTACAGCCGGTTCTTAATTCTTATTGGTTAATGATTCACGTTGCAGTAATTGTAGCAAGTTACGGTCCAACGGCATTAGGAATGATTTTAGGTTTTGTGGCTTTAGTATTGATTTTCTTTACTACGGAAAAGAACAAAGCTAAAATGAGCTTAAATATAAAAGAGATTACGTATATCAACGAAATGGCTTTAACAATTGGTTTAATTATGCTTACAATTGGTAACTTCCTTGGAGGACAATGGGCCAACGAAAGCTGGGGACGCTACTGGGGATGGGATCCAAAAGAAACTTGGGCTTTAATCTCGATAATGTTTTATGCTTTTGTAATTCACGCTCGTTTTGTTCCTGCTTTGAGAGGAAAATGGTTCTTTAACTTGATGAGTATGTTTGCTTTCGTTTCGATTTTGTTTACTTATTATGGAGTAAACTTCCACTTAGTAGGTTTACACTCGTACGCAAGTGGAGAAGCACATTCATTAAACTGGATTTATTATTCATTAGGAGTGATTACATTAATTGGAGTTGTAACTTATCCAAAATACCGCAAGTATTATAAAAACAAATAGTACTGATTATATATACAAAAAAAGGTTCAACAATTAAGTTGAACCTTTTTTATGAATGAATATTTCGTTTTATCTTTTTCTATGTTTTAGAGAAATATTTTTTCCGAAGCCAAAATGCAACGTTTACCAATGCAATTAAAGCTGGAACTTCAACTAACGGGCCAATTACTCCTGCAAATGCCTGTCCGCTGTTGATTCCGAATACTCCAATTGAAACTGCAATAGCCAATTCGAAATTGTTTCCCGTAGCAGTAAAAGCAATTGCGGTGCTTTTAGAATAATCGGCACCAAAATATTTTCCTATGAAAAAGCTTAAAACAAACATAATAGCAAAATAAATTACCAAAGGAATAGCAATCCGAAAAACATCCAAAGGAATCGTAACGATCAATTCTCCTTTTAAACCGAACATTATAATAATGGTAAACAGCAATGCAATTAAAGTAATAGGAGAGATGAACGGAATATATTTTTGTTCAAACCATTCTTCACCTTTTAATTTTATTAATCCATATCGCGAAATTATGCCAAGTGCAAACGGAATTCCCAGATAAATACCAACACTTTCTGCAATTTGGCCAATACTTATGTTTACATTAAAACCTGTATAACCAAAAACGGGAGGCAAAACGGTTATAAATAAGTAAGCATAAAAACTATAAAGAAAAACCTGAAAGATACTGTTCAACGCAATTAATCCAGCTGCATATTCTCTGTTTCCATCAGCTAGGTCGTTCCAGACTACAACCATAGCGATGCAGCGCGCTAGTCCAATTAAAATTAGACCAATCATATATTCCGGATATTCGTTCAGGAAAAGCAATGCCAATGCAAACATTAAAACCGGGCCTATTATCCAGTTTAAAAATAAAGACACACCTAAGACTTTTACATTTGTAAAAACAGTTTTAAGGCGTTCGTATTTTACTTTTGCCAAAGGAGGATACATAATCAAAATTAACCCAATGGCCAGCGGCACATTTGTTGTACCGCTGGAAAAGGAGTTTATGAAATTTTTGCTCGAGGGAATGAAATATCCAATTGAAACCCCAACAGCCATGGCAAGAAAAATCCAAATGGTTAAATAACGATCGAGAAATCCAAGCTTTTTGGGTTTATTTGCCGGAAAACAATTAGCTGCAGACATGATTATTTCTTTATTTGAGAAAAGACGTAAAACATTTCAGCTGCTATCTGCAGACTTCTTTCGGTATATTTTGCGTCTTGTTCTGGTGAATTATCAAATACTTTTGGATCCTCAAATGTAATTGGAATACGCTTTTCGGCTCCAGCTATAAACGGACAGCCGCCATCTGCCTGCGAACAAGTCATTATGGCAGCAAAACCAGTTTCAGGATTAAAAGCATCGTCATAAGTTTTAGAAAAACCAATTACCGGATTTTCATTTGATGCAAATTTTATGGCATATACCGGATTTTTTCCTTCAGCTATTTTTTTAATTCTAAATCCTGATTTCGAAAGCATTTCAGCCACTTTCGGGAATAATGCTGTAGCTTCGGTACCTCCAGAATAGCAGCTTACATTTTTTACATTATAATAATAAGCCGCTGTTTGTGCCCAAACCTGCGATAAATGACTTCTTCTTGAATTATGAGTGCAAATTAGATTTAATCGTATTGCTAAAGCAGCATCACTTTTAGATTGGATAAAATCGATTAGAGGCTGCAGAATGTTTTTACGTTCAATGGTAATGGTTTCAAAATTAAAGGATGAAACTACTTCTTTAATCTCCGGGAATACAGTATTCATAATTAGATTTTAAAATTAGTATTAGCAACAAGAACCGCCTGGCGTACAAGAATTACCGTTATCAGGGCTCAATTGTGTTAGATTTAATTTTGTCTTTTCAGTAGGAATACCACATTGCTCTTGTGCCAGACAAGCCGTCATTTTATTTAAAAGAAGAAAATCTTTTCCGTTAAAGGCTAAATCGTATTTGCCAATTGTAGTGTCTTGATATTCAACTTCAATCTCAAAATCTTTTATTCCTAAAACCTTTTCAGAAAGTTCAATAATATGAATTAGTTTTTTAGGTTTCAATCTATGTTCAAAATCGTTGGCGTCCCAAAGCTGAAAGTTTACAACTGTTTCATTGCGCACAACACCGCCGCAGTCAATAAAGTTTTTGGTTATTAAACCAACCTCGGTTACATGAAAATGTTCCGGAACAAAATCTCCGTTAGGAAGCTGAAAATTTACGGCTTCAACTGTAGTTAGAATTTCTTTAATTTCTGAAAGTTTCATAATATTCTATTTAATAATTAACAGCATTCGTTATTTCGTTTTTCTAGATGAAGCGATACAACACCCAGAAAACCTTTTATTTTTTCAAAGCCTTTTTCGTTAATGCAATAACAAATGGCATTTCCTTCGACATTACCTTTAATTAATCCTGCATTTTTTAATTCTTTTAAATGCTGTGAAATTGTAGGCTGCGAAAGAGGAAGTTCATTGACGATATCTCCGCAAATACAAGTATTTACTTTTAATAGATATTCTATAATCGCAATTCGGGCTGGATGCCCAAGCGCTTTAGTTAAAACTGCCAATTCATTTTGGCTTTCTGTAAAGTGATCTGATTTAGTTGCTCCCATCGTATTATTTTTATATTGCAATATTACGATATAAATAAATCCGAATATATTTTTTAACAGTATTTTTTCAAAAAAAATAAGTTATATCATTTTCCGATCAATAGAATAACGAAAATTACAATAAGGTAAAAGAGAATCAAAAAAATAAAATGACTCAATAGAGATAATAAAAATGCCTTACTTTTTTTAATTCGATCAAAAAATTGAATATTGGTCCAAAAAATAAGCACAACGTCAAATGCATATAAAATTTTAACAAGAAGTGAGATTTCGGGCGTTCCATTAAAATAATACAAAAGCGGAAAGGTAAGAATATGAGCAAATAATCGTTGAGAAGCTTTGAACGTATTTAAAACAAAAAACTCAACAAAATTATAGCCTTGTTTTTTAAAGCAGATAAAAGTTCCAACAGTATAAAGAGGTATGGTGCCAATTGTAATCCACGAAAAATGAGTTGATGTCCATTCGTTAAACTTCAAATAATCTATGCCGCTCACATCTTTGGTTTCAGAATATAAATTGATATGGAAATAATGGTATAAAAATCCATACAAAGTGGCTAAAACTACAACCAGCGAAAGAGGTTTAAAATGGTTAACACGTTTGCCTTCAATAAATTCACGAATAGAATCTCCGGGACGTGTAAATAATTGCTTTAAAGAATACAATATGCCTTTATCAAAATGTAATACCCCATGCTGAATGTCATGCCATAAAAAATGCGCATTAATTTTATGCGTATCAGCACTTTGACCGCAATTATTGCAATAATTTCCTTTAAAAGAATGCCGACAGTTTTTGCAAATTATTTCCATATTTTAAAGCAATCGTCATCAATTCGTTTTGGCTGTAAAGCCATTTGGATACATGATGGCTAATAAAACGAAAATTAATAAAAAATTGTATTCAACACCATTTCTTCCACCGCCCACAACAAACCATCCTTCCTGAAAGTGAACCAAGATAATGCCCATAATCAATACAAAAATGGTTACAAAACCTGCGGGTTTAACGTATTTGTTTATAAGCAATAATACAGCAGCCACGACATGCGAAAGTTTAATAGACCAAGCCAGAAAAACGCCAAAAGGAGCAAAGCCAATTTGATTTAAATATAAGTTTCCAAAATCATTTACTCCGTTGTCAAACATTCCAAAAACAGAATGAGTCAGTAAAATTATGGCAGTAGCAATTCTTAAAAGTAAATTTCCGTTCATAGTTTTTGGTTGATATAAAAAAAGCGCATATTAAAATTAGTTAATATGCGCTTTACATTTAATAGTAATTTAGTTTTTAAACTTTTCCTAAAGTATACAATTGTTCCATTGTAGGTGTTAAACTTCCTCCGGCTGGCTCTAAAGTAATTCCAAATGCCTCAGCCGAATCTGTCTGGCTTACAGCGAATATTTTTTGAGTATTTCCTTCAAAGTTATCCAGTAAACCAATGCTTGTTGGCGTTAGAACCGGGCTTAATTTTAAAGACCAAACCTGATACACCATTCCTTTTGGAGGCGTTGGTAAACCTGCAGCATCAATATAAGTCGTTTTAGTTTCTTTATTCCAGTACACTTTTGCAAACGATGTTGGAGAAACGGCCTGACCGCCAAGTGTTACACCTGTATTTTTAATATCTCTAACAATACTAAGGTTTTTCTCGGTTTGTTTATTCTGCTGATCTAAAAAGGCATATTCTCTCTGAATTTTATTTTTTTCAGTTCCAACAGTAGAAATAGCTTCTTTTGATTTCGTCAATTCTAAAGTCTGATATCCAAAACCTAACAGTAATAATACCGCAGCTGCCCAGCCCACATATTGGGTCCAGTTTGACTTAGGTTGTAATTCGACAACTTTACCATGTTTAAGTTCTAAACGGGCTTTAATTTTTTCGAAGTTTTCGACAGAGTGGAAAGGAGCGAAGCTTGATGATAAAGCTACAATAGCTTTTTCGATCGCAATAATTTCCTTGTCTACTTCCGGATTAATCTTCGCCAGTTCGGCTATTTCTATATTCTCCTTTTCTGTTAATAAACCGTAAACATAAAGTTCTAGAGTTCCTGATTCAATATATTCTTGTGCTTCCATTATATTTTTAGATAATTTCTTAAATCGTTAATACAGTTTCTGTTTTGAGTTTTGATAGTTCCCAGTGGCAATGCCAATTCTTCTGAAGCTTCTTGTTGGGTATATCCTTTAAAAAATAATAAATCAATAATTTCTATACATTTTGGTTTCAATTTCTTTACGAACTCCTGAATTCCAATTGTATCAATTCTATTAATTAATTTATTACTGTCATCTAACAGATTTACGAAATTATCCGAGGAAAGGTTTTTTTGGCTGTTATTAAAATTTTTTGATCTCAGCTTATCAATTGATGTATTCCTAGCTATATTAAGGATCCAGGTATAAAAACGGCCTTTACTTTCGTTATAAGAATCGATGTTTTTCCAGATTTTTACAAAAACTTCCTGCAAAACATCTTCGGCTTCTTCTCGATTTTTTATTAGAACGTTTATCACCGAAAATAAACTCTTTGAGTACATATCGTACAAATGGGTAAAAGCTCTTTCGTCTTTTTTGTAAATTAAAACTAATAATTCTTCTTGACTCATAGATTTGGATTTAAAGCTTAAACAAAAAATTATAAACATTATTTTATAACCTGAGATAAAGATAATTTATTTTTTTGTGAAAAATAATATTTTTTTAGTAGTCCAAACCTTAGGAAAATAAAGGGTTGACAGAAAAAAGTATAAAAAAGTGCAATTTTTTTTACTTTTTTTAAATCCAAAAGCAAACCGCTTACGTATATAACATTATAAAAGAAAATGAAGAAGCAAAACGCTTTAGAGAATTAATTAAAAAATATTTTTTTAGAATAACGGATTTATGACTGGAATAGAAAAAATAAAAATTTTAATTGTAGGGTTAACCTCCGTTTTGTCACTTATAAATTTTAATGCAAGTGATTTTAAAAAAGAAATAACTCAAAATAAAGTAGAAGTAGTTTTATAAAGAAAGAACAATAAAGAAATTGATTAGTTGATGTCCTCGGACTTCCAATCGAAAATTATTTAATATTATGTTTGATCACGCAGTATAAAAGAACAGAAATTTCCACTTATAAACGCCATTGAAAGATAGAAATCGTGTGATTGAGATGAAGTAAAATTTTCAAATATAACCGAGGCATCAACTATAATTTAAAAAATATAAAAGAAACAAAGATTAATTCATGGTTTGATTTGTTTGTATGGGGGGAAGCCCGGCGTCTGATTAACGCCGGGCTTCATTTATTTAACTTATAATTAATAAAAATAATGAAGCACAGTAAATCAGATTTTAACTAATTTTATAAAAAATTATCCAATGAAAAAACTACTATTTATAGCTTGCAGTGCGGTCTTTTTTCTAAGCGCACAGTCTCAGGCTCAAACAAGCAAAAACAAATTATCTAAATCAGATAAGACTATGACAAAAGAAACAATTTATCAGTTTAAGGTTGAAGATTTATCAGGTGACACTTTTGATTTTGCGTCCTTAAAAGGCAAAAAAATCCTGATTGTAAACACAGCATCAAAATGCGGTTTAACACCTCAGTACAAAGATCTTGAAGCAGTTTACAAACAATACAAAGACAAAGGATTTGTAATTGTAGGTTTTCCGGCAAACAATTTCGCTTCTCAGGAGCCTGGAACCAATAAAGAAATCGAAACTTTCTGCCAGCAAAATTACGGCGTAACGTTCCCGATGATGAATAAAGTTTCTGTAAAAGGAGATGATATGTGTGATGTCTATAAATTCCTTACACAAAAATCTAAAAACGGTTTACAAGATTCAGAAGTAGAATGGAATTTCCAAAAATACTTAATCAACGAAAAAGGGGAGCTGGTAAAAGTGATCAAACCTAAAACATTAGTAACAGAACCAGAAGTTATTAACTGGATAAAAAGCTAGTTAGAGACTATTTAAAACAAAAAATCCCCAAATTTGAAATATCAGGTTTGGGGATTTTTTTTTAGGTTCAAAGAGGCAGAGTTGCAGAGAGGCAAAGGTCATTGCGAGGAACGAAGCAATCACACTGTCGTAAGTGCTGGTTATAATTGCAAAATGAGATTGCTTCGTTCCTCGCAATGACAAAATCCGTGACAATCCGCGTTTTCACGCTAGCGAATCAGTGTCATCCGTGTGCCAATGCGAACTTTGCGTAAATCTTTGCGCTCTTTGCGGTTAAACTAATATCAATTGCATAAAAACCAAATCCAGCCAGTGATCAAATTTATATCCAACTTCACGGATTGTTCCCGTTGCGACAAAACCAAACTTTTCATGAAATGCAATACTTCCGGCATTATCAGCGTCTATTGCGCCAATCATAACATGAAATCCCTGCTCTTTTGCCAAGCGGATTAATTCCGTTAATAATTTCGATCCAATACCTTTTCCAATTATATTATCAACCACATAAACAGAATGTTCCACGGTATATTGATAGCCAATTTTTTCCCTGAATTGCCCATAACTCCCAAAACCAACCACTTCGCCATCTAAATCGGCAACTACAACTGGTAAGTTTTTTGCTTTTTTATCCTCAAACCATTTTGTTTGTACTTCAAGAGTTTGAATATCATAACTATAATTTGCAGTTGTATGCAGAATAGAATGATTTACAATTTCAAGAATTTTTTCTAAATCATTTACAGTTGCAGGTCTAAGAATAAGGCTCATAGTTTTGTTTTTTGTCACAAATGCACATCACAAAAAAATTAGTGCTAATTCGTGAAATTCGTGTTTTTAGGTTTATTTGGAGTTTAATTCGGCAAGTAAAGTATCGACATCTTTGGTGTTCCAGCCCATTTCTTTACCAATTGCTTTAGCGTCTTTGGCATATTTTAATGCCAGTTTTTTATCTTTAATTTTATTGTAAAGTTTCGAAATGAGTAAATTTCCATCATAAGAATCATTTAATTCTAAAGAATGTTTCACCCACGAAATAGATTTTTTTAAACTTTCGGTATCATTAATATGTTTTAAATATGTCTGGCCGATATCTTTTAAAAAACTCGCATCATTCCAAACCAATTTTTCAGTGTCTTCAAGGGTAACTTTTTTATAGAAATTCCACTTTTCAGTACGTTCCGCCAGCGTTAAATCAAATTTAAAAACAAGAGAATCTGTTTTTTGTAGTCGGATTGATTTTGCTACTTCTCTCTGTTTATAATAGTTTATCGTATCTAGATTATCAACCAAAGGGCGAAGCAATTCGTTTACAATACTTTCCACTTTGCGATCTACACGATTTTGCGACGCCACGGCAGCAAATTCTTTTTGATGTTTTAAAACATATTGAAACTCTCTCGAATTGATATCAGTAACGCCATTTGCAATAACGCGCCAGTTGGTTTCGCTTACCAATTGCGCATCAGATTGTGTGTCCAGATAAATATGAGTTGGGATCGATAATGCCGTTCTGTCTCTTCCTTTCTTTAAAGTATTCAAATAATTAAAATACTTCGTAGAATTATTCGGATCAGCCAAAAAATCTTTTTCTAAATACGGCAGCTGAAATTTAGGATTCAAAGCATAATTCGCTTCGGCTAAAAAATCAGCCGTTTTCATTTCGCCTTTTAAAGCATATAAAAGCGTTTCATTCGAATCTAAAAACAAAAATGCCGGAAGAGAGGTGGTTTTAAACTTATCTTTAAGTGCCATTCCTTCTTCTTTTTCGATATTTTTCCAAATACAGATATAATGGCTGTTCAAGAAATCCATCACTTTAGGATCGTTGAAAACTTCTTTTTTCATTAAATTACAATGCGGACACCAATCGGCATAAAGCATAACAAAAACAGGTTTGCCTTGTGTTTTAGCATTTTCCAGTGCAGTTTTGTATGATATTCCGTCAACAGAAAATTGATTTTGAGATTGTACAGCTTGCAGCGAAACGAAAAGAAAAAATAAATATAAGAAACGCATAAACGGTTTATTTTAATAAAGAAAATTCTGTTTTACAAATATATCCCCTTTTTCTAAAAACAGTCTTAATATCTTCCTAATATATAAGTTAAATGAGACGCGAAGTTTGTAACTTTGTAATTGTAAAAGAAAATTTTGAAGTATAAATTTTCTTAGAATATTATACACTATTTAGAATGATTTACCCCAAAATAGCGCTTGCACAAAGCATTATCGAGATTTGTTCAGCAAAAGGAATTCACAATATTATAATTTCTCCAGGTTCACGAAATGCGCCTTTAACTATAGGTTTCGCGCAAAATCCCAATTTTACATGTTACAGTATTGCCGATGAACGCTGCGCAGCTTTTTTTGCGTTGGGAATTGCCCAGCAGACAAAAAAGCCAACTGCCGTCGTGTGTACATCTGGTTCCGCCTTATTAAATTATTATCCGGCTGTAGCCGAGGCTTTTTACAGCCAGATTCCTTTAATTGTTATTTCTGCAGATCGTCCGCAGAGTAAAATTGATATTGGCGACGGACAAACCATTCGTCAGGAAAATGTCTTTTTAAATCATTCTGTTTTTAATGCTAATTTAACCGAAGATGCTTCTGTTGAAAATGATTTAAAAATCAATCAAGCCATTGAAACCGCCATTCTTCAAAAAGGACCAGTTCATATTAATGCACCTTTTGAAGAGCCTTTATACGAAACCGTTTCAGAACTTTCTGTTGAACCAAAAATTACTAATTCAGAGGAAACTCTCGGAACAAAAATCATAGATAACGAAGCCGAAGCTGTTTCTATTTGGAATACTTCAAAAAGAAAATTAATCCTTATTGGCGGCATAAACGAAGCTAATTCTGTTGATCAGGAAATTCTGGAAAACTTCGCCAAAGATCCGTCAATTGTAGTGCTTACAGAGACCACATCAAATTTACATCATCCAAGCTTTATTAATAGTATAGACAGTTTAATTACACCTTTTGACGATTCTGATTTTAAAGAATTAGAACCAGAAGTTTTAATCACTTTTGGAGGTATGATAGTATCGAAACGTATCAAAGCTTTTTTGCGTAAATACAAACCTGTACATCACTGGCATATAGATACTTTACGTGCTTATAACACATTCAATGCTTTAAGTAAACATTTTGTAATGGAGCCTAATGATTTTTTCAAAGAACTGCTTCCAAAAACAGCATTTGTTTCGAGTAAATATTTCTCAAAAATTGATAAAATTTACGATTTAAGAAAAATAAAAAAAGAAGAATATTTACGTAAAATTACTTTCTCAGATTTTAAAGTATTCGAAAAAGTAATAGAATCACTTCCTAAAAACAGTCAGCTGCAAATCAGCAATAGTTCGGCGATTCGTTATGCACAATTAATAGAAATAGATCCTTCAATCGAAGTATATTGCAACCGCGGAACAAGTGGAATTGACGGCAGCACATCAACAGCTGTAGGCGCAGCCGTAGCAAGCGATAAACAAACCATTTTTATTACGGGCGATATCAGCTTTTTATACGACAGCAATGCCTTATGGAACGCTTACATTCCTAAAAATTTCAAAATTGTTTTAATTAACAATGGAGGAGGAGGGATTTTCAGGATTTTACCGGGACATGAAGAGAAACCATTTTTTAATACCTATTTTGAAACCTCGCATCATTTAACAGCAGAGCATTTAGCTAAAATGTATCAATGTAATTATTTTAAGGCAGATGATACTAATTCGTTAAATGAAAGCTTAGAATTGCTGTACAACTTAAACGAAGCACCTGGAATCTTAGAGGTTTTTACACCTACTTTAGAGAATGATATTATTCTAAAACAATACTTTAAAGAGCTTGTTTAAATTATTGTAAGTTAAATAGTGTTAAAAATTAGTTTTACCTCATTTTATTATTTAGATTTGGCTGCATAAATAGTAACCAATATTAAATTTATTATGAGTAAAAGAGACGAGTTAATTCAAAAGTATGCAGCAGATTTAAAAGAGAAATGCGGAGTAACTCCAAACATGGATTTGTTGAAAAAAGTAACCATTGGATGCGGACCATCAATTTATAATGCAGATGCGTCTACAGTAGCAGGAACACAGGATTCAGAGATTCATACCGTTAAAAATAATTTTTTAATTAAGAAATTAGGTTTAGCCGATACTCCAGCTTTACATGATGCTATTCACGAAGTTTTAGAGAAATATGGTAAATCTAACAAACACAAATACAGAGCTGTTGTATATTACCTATTAACAGTGCACTTTAAAAAAGAAAGTGTTTATAATAAATAACAAAAAAGTAAAAGCGTCATAGAAATAGGGCGCTTTTTGCTTTTATAGCCCATCTTTAAAACATTTTTCTGTTTACCATTTTCAAACTTCGTACATTTGCGCCTTAGAAACTTAGTTGCTTATCAGCTTAGAACCTTAAAGAATATGCTTGAAATAGGAAAATACAATACACTTACTATATTACGTGATACCAAAGTTGGTCTTTTTTTAGGAAATCCTGAAAAAGATCCAGACGGGATTCACGATGTTTTATTACCCAATAAATACGTTCCAAACGAATTTGAAATAGGCGAAGAACTGGTTGTTTTTGTTTATTTAGACCACGAACAACGTCCTGTTGCCACTACGCTTGAACCTTATATCTTATTGAATGAATTTGCGCTTTTAAGAGTAAATTACATCAATCAGGTTGGTGCTTTTATGGATTGGGGAATGGAGAAAGACATTCTGGTGCCGTTTAAAGAACAGGCTCGCCCAATGGAAAAAGGAAAACGTTATTTAGTTTACCTTTATAAAGATGAAAAAACCAATCGTTTGGTGGCTTCCAGTAAAACTAATCAGTTTTTGAGTAATGATCATTTAACTGTAGAAAAAGGCGAAGAAGTCGATTTGATCGTATCGCATATTACAGAAATTGGAATCAACGTTATTATCAACGAGCAGCACAAAGGACTTTTGTACAAAGATGAAGTCTATGACGATGCTATTAGAACCGGAGACAGAATGCGCGGTTATATTAAAACCATTCGTCCTGATAATAAAATAGACGTTGCTTTGCAAATTCAAGGCTACCAGAGTATAGAACCAAATGCCGAAAAGATTCTAGACGAATTAAGAGCCAACAGAGGCTTTTTACGTTTAAATGATAATTCGCATCCTGAAGATATTAAAACAGTATTAAAAATGAGTAAAAAGACCTTTAAAAAGGCTGTAGGAGCCTTGTACAAAGAGAAACTCATTGAAATTAAAGAAGATGGAATATATCTGGTAAAAGAATAATTTTTTTTTAAAATACCAAATATTCTAAAATTCCAAATTCCAATGTAATGCTTATATATTGGAATTTGGGATTTTAAAACTTTAGAATTTAACCTTTGGAATTTGGTATTTAAATATTGAAAATTCAAATACGTTGTAACAAGAAAGACTGCTCATTACAAGCAGCCTTTCTCTTTTTATTCTAGTTTTAAAAAAAATTGTAATTAAAAAAAAACAGAAATAAAATAATTCGAATTCATATTGAAAGTAATAGCCTTACGAATTTTTGAAACTACTTTCTTTATGGTATGTCTTTAACAATTGATGCGTTTATCTTAAAATCAAAAATTTGATTTCACGGCTAATCCATTTGGTTTAATAAAATAACTTATAGAAGTTTTAGTTAGCATTTTTTCCTCTTTTCGTAATCATTTTGATACTAATTACTAAACAATTCTAGCGTTTAACCTTAGGTGTTACTATCTCCTCTTTGAAGTCTTGACAAACGAATAAATCATTTGCTCATTCATAGAAGGTTTACTAATTAAAACCTTAAAAAAATGAGCGACAAATTTTTTAAATTTTCTCAAAAAAAATCATTTTTTAGGTTAATAAATCAGTGAAAGAAAATCAATCTTATATCAACTAAATAACTTGTATCTAATTGATTTCTAGGGTGTAAAATTACTCATTATTTTCTAAAACCAATGTTAAAAAGTGTTATTTTTTGTCAGGGCACCCCATTTGTTAACATTGAAACAAAAATTAGCAGGCACTTAAACAAAAATCAATAGGTAAAAATGTAAAAAATGCTTTATTTTTACACTATAATTTTTTAAAATAAAACAAATAGAAATGGATTGGATTACTGCCAGAGAATTTGAAGATATAACCTATAAAAAATGTAACGGAGTTGCGAGAATAGCCTTTAACAGACCAAATGTTAGAAATGCTTTCAGACCCAAAACAACTTCAGAATTATACCAGGCTTTTTACGATGCACAAGAAGATACTTCAATTGGAGTAGTATTGCTTTCTGCAGAAGGACCTTCGACAAAAGATGGTGTTTATTCATTTTGCAGCGGAGGCGATCAAAACGCACGCGGACACCAGGGATATGTGGGCGAAGACGGTCAGCACCGTTTAAATATTTTAGAAGTACAGCGATTAATTCGTTTTATGCCAAAAGTAGTTATTGCAGTAGTTCCGGGATGGGCTGTAGGCGGCGGACATAGTTTGCACGTAGTTTGCGATATGACTTTGGCAAGTAAAGAACACGCTATTTTTAAGCAGACAGATGCTGATGTTACCAGCTTTGACGGTGGTTACGGATCTGCTTACCTTGCTAAAATGGTAGGACAGAAAAAAGCACGCGAAATATTCTTTTTAGGAAGAAATTATTCTGCTCAGGAAGCTATGGACATGGGAATGGTAAATGCTGTAATTCCTCATGATGAGTTAGAAGCAACAGCTTACGAATGGGCACAGGAAATTCTTCAAAAATCACCAACTTCTATCAAAATGCTAAAATTCGCCATAAATTTAACCGACGACGGAATGGTAGGACAGCAGGTTTTTGCCGGAGAAGCCACTCGTTTAGCCTACATGACCGAAGAAGCAAAAGAAGGAAGAAATGCCTTTTTAGAAAAAAGAAAACCAAACTTTGGCGAAAATAAATGGCTGCCATAAATATTTTAGATTTTAGATTGCTGATTTTAGATTTTTTTAAATCTCAAACTGGCATCTCAACTCTAGATTAAAAAAACAATATTTATTTAGATTACAGATTTTAGATTTTTAAAAATAAAAGAATCCTACAATCTAAAATCTAAATTCTAAAATCTAAAATTAAAACATGAAACATTGGATTGAAGCCGCCAGACTGCGCACATTACCTTTATCAGTTTCCGGAATTATAGTTGGAAGTATTTACGCACTTTCAAACCCAACAGAAACCATCAATACACCAACCGAAGTTTTCAGCTGGAAGATTTTTGGATTCGCACTTTTAACAACACTTGGTTTGCAGGTTTTATCCAATTTTGCCAACGATTACGGAGACGGAGTAAAAGGTACAGATAATGCAGACAGAGTAGGCCCGCAGCGTGCCATACAAAGTGGTATTATCACGCCGCAAGCCATGAAAAAAGCCATTATAATCACATCGGTATTGACATTATTGTCAGCTATTATCCTGATTTATTTTGCTTTTGGACAAGACAATTTCGGTTATTCAATCTTTTTCCTGTTATTAGGAATCGCAGCTATTATTTCAGCAATTCGTTATACAGTAGGAAATTCAGCTTACGGATATAGAGGATTTGGAGACGTATTCGTTTTCATTTTCTTCGGATTAGTAAGTACATTGGGCGTTAACTTTTTATATTCAAAAGAAGTAGATCCGCTTTTAATCCTTCCGGCCGTTTCAATTGGTTTATTAAGCGTTGGAGTATTAAACCTAAATAATATGCGCGATGAAGAATCAGATAGAAAATCAGGTAAAAATACCATCGTAGTGCAAATGGGAGGTGCAAAAGCTAAGATTTATCATTTTACGATCATTATAACAGCTATGCTTTTGGTTGTCATTTTTGCTGTTTTAAGCGATTATAATTTCGATCAATATTTGTTTTTATTGGCTTACATTCCTTTAACTAAACATTTAATTACTGTTTATAAAAATCAAAACCCTAAGCTTTTAGATCCGGAATTAAAAAAACTGGCGCTTAGCACTTTTTTACTTTCAATCCTTTTAACAGTATGTATGATTTCCTTGATTTCAGACATTATTGTTAACCTTTTCCTGGGCGGAAGATAAACTTAAGTTCAACTTTTAAAATCTTTAAAAATGAAAATTACATTTTACGGACACGCATCTTTAGGCATCGAAGTTGGAGGAAAAAACATCATTGTTGATCCCTTTATTTCTGGAAATCCAAGAGCTGCATCAATTGACATAAATACATTAAAAGCAGATTATATTTTACTAACCCACGCGCACAGCGATCACGTTTTAGACGTTGAAACTATTGCAAAAAACACCAATGCAGTAATTGTTTCAAATGCCGAAATTACGAGCCATTACGCAAAAAAGGGGTTTAACTCGCATCCAATGAATCATGGCGGAAGCTGGAATTTCGATTTTGGAAAAGTAAAATATGTAAACGCAATTCATTCAAGTTCTTTTTCTGACGGTTCATATGGCGGAAATCCAGGCGGATTTGTGATCGAAGGCGAACACAAAAACATCTACATTGCGGGCGATACAGCCCTTACAATGGATATGAAATTAATTCCGTTAAGAACAGAATTAGATTTAGCTGTTTTTCCAATTGGAAATAATTTCACAATGGATGTCGAAGATGCCATCATCGCATCTGACTTTGTAGAATGCGATAAAATCCTCGGATATCACTTTGATACCTTTGGTTACATCGAAATTGACCACGAAGATGCAATTCGCAAATTCTTTGATAAAGGAAAAGATTTGATGCTTTTAAATGTTGGAGAATCTATAGAATTATAAAAGCATCCTGAACATAATCAAAATAAGGAGCTAATCCCGCTATCCGCTATATCTTTTACGGCGAACGCCGCCGTAAAAGGATATCGCTTCTATCGGGGCTAGGGCATTCGGTTTCATTAAAAAAAATGGCATAATATATGTCATAGAATGAAGCAGTGAATCACTTTAATCTATGCAATCTGTGGCAAATAAAAAATTAGTGAAAATTAGTGGCAAAAGATTTAAAACATATATGAATCTTAAAAGAATATTTTTAATCCTATTACTTAGTTCAGCCTGGCATTCTTTTGCTCAAAAAGATGGTTATTGGGATAAAGAACGTGCTACCACAAAAGAAATTCAGGTTTCTGCCGGCGATCGTATTGTCGTAAAAACAGAAGATTTACCAGTAGGAACAACCGAAATTGTGTACAGAATTACACTTCTGGACAAAAATCAGCAAATGGCCAACAGTTTGGTTTCGGTACTAAAATCTATTTCGGATCCTTACGGAATAGGACAGGGTTCTGCAGGAGCAGTTTTCTTAATGTCTAACATTTCCGGAGACGATCAATGTACTTATTCGCTTTTTACTTCAAGCGAAAGCACTAAAAAATACATCACCGACGGAAAAGTCGACGATGCCTGCTATTCTCAAAAAGAACCTGTCAGCAAAGATGCTAAACGTATTTCACTAGATAAAAACTCTTGTTTAAAACAAAATACGACCAACATTTGGTTTGGTCTTGAAAGCAAGAACTGGTTTTTAAGTCAAAAAGTAGTTTTAGAAGTTGTGCCGTGGGTCGATATCAAATTGAATCGCGGTTGGAATCAGGACAACAAAAATGAAATTATCAGTTTATGTAAAACATCTACAATGGCTCAAAAAATGGCCAATTCTGATGATTTTTGCGTTTGTATTCTGGAGAAAATCATGAAACAATACCGTTATACCGAATTTCAAAAATTATTAGCGGTCGAAAAAACAAAAGTTTACAAGGACTTCGGAAACGCCTGCTATAAAGATGCCGATATCTCGAAAAACGTTTATAACGACTTAAGAAATCAGGTTTCAGGTTTAATAAAACAGCAAAAATACAACGAAGCAATTCCGAAATTAAATACCATTATTAACGACGGAAAAGCTAGTGCATTAGATTACAATTCTATTGGTTTCTGCTATATTTTGACCAAACAATACGCAAAAGCATTGAAGTTCCTTCAGGAAGGCGAAAAAATAGATAATACAGAATTGCTGATCAAACTAAATTTAGCTCACGTTTATCTGGTGAGCGATAATTACAGCGATGCTAAAGCAATTTATAAAAAATATCAAAATCAGAACGTTACCGAAAGTATAAGCTGGAAAGACAAAACAAAATCTGATTTTGCCCTGTTCGAAAAAGCAGGATTACCTTCAAAAGACTTCGAGAAAGTTTTAAAATTATATAATTAGAGGTGCTAAGGTGCTGAGATACTAAGGTACTGAGTTTTAGTTTTTTTACATCTTAGTCTCTCAGCACCTTAGTACCTTAGCACCTAAAAAAAAATGAACGCATCTTACCACAAATACATGCTTGAGTTCAAGCGTCCGTCTGGAACGTCTCGCGGTGTTATGACCGAAAAAGAAACCTGGTTTATCATTCTTGAAGAAAACGGTAAAAAAAGGATAGGCGAGTGTGGTATTCTGCGCGGCTTAAGTGCTGACGATCGTGACGATTATGAAGACAAACTTAAGTGGGTTTGCGATAATATTCATTTAGGAGAAAAAGCGCTTTGGGAATCTTTATTAGAATTTCCATCCATACAATTCGGAATCGAAATGGCTTTTTTATCCTTAAAAAGCGAGAATCCGTATTTACTTTTTCCATCTGATTTTACTAAAAATACAAAATCCATCGAAATAAACGGCTTGGTCCGGATGGGCGAACCGGCTTTTATGAAAGAACAGATTGAAGAAAAATTAGCCGATGGTTTTAGCTGTATCAAACTCAAAATTGGTGCAATCGATTTTCAAAAAGAACTGGAGTTATTAGCTTTTATCCGCAGTCATTTTTCAGCAGATGAAATAGAAATCCGCGTTGATGCCAATGGTGCGTTTCCTTTAAATGAAGCTTTAGATAAACTCAATCAATTAAATAAATTTCAGCTGCATAGTATTGAGCAGCCCATAAAAAAAGGAAACATTCAGGCAATGGCTGATTTATGTAAAATTACGCCGTTTCCAATCGCATTAGACGAGGAGTTAATAGGCGTTTTTTCATTCGAAGAAAAAGAAAAACTACTGCAGGAAATCAAGCCGCAATACATCATTTTAAAACCAAGTTTTATTGGTGGTTTTAGAGGAACGCAAGAATGGATTGCATTGGCAGAAAAATACAATATTGGCTGGTGGATTACTTCTGCTTTAGAAAGCAACATCGGATTAAATGCAATTGCACAATGGACATTCCTTCAAAACTCAAAAATGCCTCAAGGCTTAGGAACCGGAGCGCTTTATACCAATAATTTCGATTGTCCGCTAAAAGTTTTAAAAGGACAATTGTGGTATGATGCAAGGGAAAACTGGGATTCAAAAGGTTTTGTTTGAGGGGCAAAGAGGCAAAGGTTCAAAGGTTCAGAGGCTCAGAGGGACAAAGTAGAAAAGAGCAATTTAATTAATTTGAGAGTTTGATTTTATACTTTTTCTATTTACTGTGAAAGCTCCAGAGGAGCTGTATATTTATAGCGCAATTTATTTCCATTCACAAAAAGCTCCAGAGGAGCGAAACATCTATTCTTTAAAAATATTTCGCTCCTCTGGAGCTTGAAATCACGTTATACATAATTGCTATAAATATTATGCTCCGTTGGAGCATTTTTTTATTTAAATAATTAAATTTCAATGAAATAAATGTTGGTTTTACGCAGTTTTTAAATCAAAAAGCTCTTGGAAAAAAGGTTAAGGGAAATAAAAAAGTTGCAAAAAAACAAAGTAAAAACTTTGAACCTTTGCAACTCTATTTTTTTGAGCCTATCTCTTTACTCTTTTCCTCCAATCAGGTTTTCCTGCCATTCTTTTAGCTCTTTCCATTTTCCTTCATAAGCAAACAAAGCTTGTTTTGCCCAGGTGCTTGGATTATGAATCGCATAGTTTTCTCCACCCGAATCCAGAATGGACTGTAATCTTTCGGTAGAAGATTGTGATAAATCGTACCAGCTTTTAATTCCCGCATCGTTAAACAATGCTTCAATTTTTGGGCCAATTCCTTCCACAATTTTCAAATCGTCTTGTTTTATTTTCTTGCCTAAAACGGTTGCTGCCAGCGCACTGTCGAATACAAATGCAGGAGCTTCTGCTACAAATGATTTAGGAGCCGATGCTGAAGCTTTAGCTTTAAGATTGGCTGAAACCAAATCTGCCTCCAAAGAAGATATTTTGGCATTCAAATTCTTCGTATTGGCTTTGCAGGCATCTAAATCTGCTTGTAATGATGCTGCAAGTGAATCATCTCCTTTTGAATTTAATTTTCCTAGTAAGTAACCCAAAATTCCACAGATTAACCCCACTAAAATCGGTATTAAGATACATGGTATATTCATAATAAGTATTTTTTAATTATTTGATTGTAATTACTGTTCGTCTATTGCTGGCTTTTCCTTCGGCCGTCGCATTGTCACCAACTGGCTCGTCAGGACCTTTAGATTCTGTTTCTATTCTCGAAGCCTCAATGCCATTTTTAATTAAATAGTTTTTAGAAAATTCAGCTCGTTTTTGTGCCAGAACGATGTTAGGCTCTCGATTTCCTACGTTATCACTATGACCAACTATCAAGACAGAAGCATCTTTTACAGCACCTAAATATTTAATAATATCAGCTATCTTTTGTTTGTCTTCTTCATTTAAATTTAAACTCGATTTATTCGTATTAAAATGAAGGGTTAAAGGATTCGCATTGATTTTTTCTTTTAACGCAGACCATTCGTCATTAGCGGGGGGACTTGTATCAGCAGCTTCAAAGTTATATTCTACTGGGCCTAGAAGCGTATCAGCGCTTGTTTTCCAGCTATTGATAATCTCTCCTTTGGTATCAAACTGAGAAGAAGCTAATCCTTTAGAAACAAAGAAGTTCTTAACATCATTTGCCCTTGCCAAACCAAGATTTTCAAATTTGGTCGTATTCGTTTCATCAGAAGTGGCATAACCCGTAATGGTTATTTTCTGTTTTGGATTTGAAACTAAAAAGGTTTTAAGATTTTCAATTCCAATTGCTACAGAATCGCTTACCGGCTGAATTAAAGCCGAATTGTTTTTCAGGAATTTCAAATTATCATGGGTTTGATATTCAAATCCAGAGCCATTCAATACAAAAGGGACAAAATTATCGCTCTTAATTGCCGTTGGCGGTACTTTTTCGGTATCAGCCGCTGGTTCAGTCACACCACAATTACAGCACAACTTTACGTACAAAAAAGTACCTAAAATTATGGTTATCGCAATGCCTAATAGGTAAAGTGCTTTTTTAGACATAAGTATAGAAATTAAGATTCAATCAAATTTAACGAAAATAAAAATGCGCAACATATTAATAATCAGTTAAATTGGTTGCATTTTAGACCGCTAAAAGTTTAAATTGAAACGAATTAAAATGATCATAATTTTAAAAGCCAATTTCACGACTGAATTAAATTAAGTAACTTGCAGTAAAATAAATTAAAAATAAAATGCTCGAAATAGAAAGAAAATTTCTTGTAAAATCAGATGATTTTAAAGAACAGGCATTTGCAAAAAATAAAATTGCACAGGGTTATTTGAGTTCGATTCCGGAGAGAACTGTTCGTGTTAGAATTAAAGGCGATAAAGCGTTTTTAACCATAAAAGGAATTGGACATCAAGGCGGTATGTCGCGTTTTGAATGGGAAAATCAAATTCCTCTTGATGAAGCTGTTGAACTGTTGAAATTATGCGAAAAGGGCAAAATTGAGAAAACCCGTTATGAAATTAAGTCTGGAAATCATGTATATGAAGTAGATGAGTTTTATGGAGAAAATGAAGGACTGACAATGGCCGAAATTGAACTGCAGTCTGAAACGGAAAGCTTTGAGAAACCGGATTGGCTGGGAAAAGAAGTCACAAATGACGAAAGATACTACAACGCTTATTTGAGTAAAAATCCTTTTAAAAATTGGGAAAAAGAATAATTTATGACAGACCAATATGATGTAATTATTGTAGGAGGCGGCCCAATTGGACTGGCCTGCGCAATCGAAGCTCAAAAGAAAAACCTGCGTTATTTAATTATAGAAAAAGGTGCGATTGTAAATAGTATTTTCAATTATCCCTTGTATATGACTTTTTTCTCAACTGCCGAAAGACTGGAGATTGGAGATATTCCATTTAATTGTTTAGCACCAAAACCAGGACGCCAGGAAGCTTTAGAATATTATCGAAACATTCATCGTTACTTTAATTTTAATATAAATTTATTTGAAAAAGTAACCGAAATTAAAAAAGTAGAAGATGCTGTTTTTGTAGTTTCGACTGATAAACGTTTGTACAAAACCAAGAATGTCATTATGGCAACTGGTTTTTATGATATTCCAATTTTAATGAATGTAAAAGGCGAGGAGCTTCCTAAAGTTCGTCACTATTATAAAGAAGCGCACGAATACGCTTTTAGAAATATCCTGGTTGTTGGAGCGAATAATTCTTCTGTAGATGCTGCGCTGGAATGCTGGAGAAAAGGAGCGAATGTAACGATGGTAATTCGTAAAAACGAAATCAATAACAGAGTAAAATATTGGGTTAAACCCGATATTGAAAACCGAATTGCTGAAGGAAGTATCAAAGCTTATTTTGAGTCGAATATTACTGAAATCCGAAATAATGAAGTTGATATTACAACCCCAGATGGAAAAGTTACAATCGAGAATGATTTTGTCCTGGCTTTGACAGGATACAAACCAGATCTAAAATTCCTTGAAAATACCGGAATTCATCTTTCTGATGATGATTTAAAAATTCCAACTTATAATCCGGAAACAATGGAAACAAATGTAGAAGGTTTATTTCTTGCGGGCGTTGTCTGCGGCGGTATGCAGACGCATAAGTGGTTTATAGAAAACTCAAGAATCCATGCCAATATGATTGTGGATTATATTAGTTCCAAGTAAAAGTTTGCCACTAATTACACTAATTCGTGCAATTAGTGGCAAAAATAAAAATCTAAGAACTGCAGGAAAGCATCGAGCAGCCTACCTTGGATCGTGCCCAATCTGGTCGTTTTGCGAACCATTTTTCGTATTCCGGCTGTTCGTCATACGGTTTTTGCAGTAATGTATAAAGTTCGTTTATTAACGAATAATCTTCTTTATCGGCAGTATCAATCGCTAATTGCGCCATATAATTTCGAAGTACATATTTAGGATTAATTCCGTTCATTTTTTCAGTGCGGTCTTCATCAAGCAATTCTTCGGCTTTTAATCTTTCGAGGTAAACAGCAAACCATTTTTGCCAAGCCTCTAAAATTTCTCCGGAAACTTCTTCTGTTTTATAAAATGCAAACTGAATCTTTTCGATAGCTTTTTCAACTGAATCAGATTTTTTAACTGAACTTAACTTTCTAAAAAAGATCGTCATATCAGTTTCTGTTAATTGTAAAACAGCTTCTAGATTGTCGATTAAGTGATTATCAGTTTCAGTTGAAGTAAATATCCCTAATTTACTTAAAAACATTTGTTTATAATCTACAATAAAATCATCCATAAACGATTCTAAGATTTTTTCCAGCTGTTCTGTTTCGTTAATTAAAGGATAAATTGCATTGGCCAATTGATACAAATTCCAATGTGCAATTTGCGGCTGATTGCCAAAACGATATCTTCTGTTTTGACTGTCAGTTGTATTGGGTGTCCAGTTTGGATCGTAATTTTCGAGCCAGCCGTAAGGACCATAATCTATTGTAAGACCATGAATCGACATATTGTCTGTATTCATTACGCCGTGAACAAAACCCACACGCTGCCAGTTCAAAATCATTTCGCGAGTTGTATCGACTGCTTTTTTAAAGAACTGTAAATATTGTTCTTTGGGTTCACCTGTAATTTCCGGGAAATAATATTTGATATTATACTCTACAAATTGTTTCAAATTTTTAAGCTCGTTTCTGGCAGCCAGCATTTCAAAACTTCCAAAACGAATAAAAGAAGGAGCTACGCGGCAAACAACAGCGCCTTTTTCGTAAGCGGGATTTCCGTTGTATAAAACATCACGCAAAACCTGATCTCCGGACAGTATTAACGAAAGCGATCGGGTAGTGGGAACTCCCAAATGAAACATGGCTTCGGCGCATAGATATTCCCTGATGGAAGATCGTAAAACGGCCAAACCGTCGGCAGTTCTAGAATAAGGCGTTTTTCCGGCACCTTTTAACTGAAGCGTAAAAAACTGATTGTTATTTTCTACTTCTGTTAAATTGATAGCACGGCCATCACCCAATTGTCCGGCCCAATTTCCAAATTGATGTCCGGCATAACACATCGCATAAGGCTGTGTTTCAGGAAGAATTTCTTTTCCTGAAAAAA
>Ga0157370_10000506_pt1 | contig 48627 bp, 79 predicted proteins | sample C35metaG_FD_113463 | JGI IMG/M metagenome (GOLD analysis project Ga0157370, IMG submission 113463) | Corn rhizosphere microbial communities from Kellogg Biological Station, Michigan, USA - C3-5 metaG | ecosystem: Host-associated > Plants > Roots > Rhizosphere > Soil | place: USA: Michigan...
GCGCTGTGTTCACTATCAATGTGTATTTACGAATGGCTCGTTGCGGTGGAGTCTTTTACCTGGCAGTACATCACGCCTGTTGAAACTCCGCTACACTCCGAGTATGCATTCTTAGTGGTCGCCGTCCCTCTCTTCAACCTTTCGTGCGCGACTAAATGGGGTGGCGAAATTGGACATATTAATTGGGGTCGCGGCACTGGCCTACGGGCTGTGGCAGATTTACAAGTGCTGGCGATACATCATCAGCGAGGTGAGAAATGAACGAAGGATTTCGACAGGCCGCAGAGCAGGTGATCAACGGAACAGCCGGTCAGATAATTGATAAAGCTGGCTATGCTTCCATTGGTACCGGGTTAGGACTGAAGGCAGCCGAACAGGAAAAGATTATCACACAGGTGGCAGGCTTTATGGACCTTACTATAACTGAATGGGCAGCAGTAGCATCAATCGCTGGTGCCATTTCACTTGTGGTGAAGAACATTTTCGAAATGTGGTGGAAAGCCCGTATGGAGAAGAAATATGGCCGCCCCAACAACTGATGAGTTAATTACGGCACTGGCATCGCGCGGCGTGTCATTCAGCCTGATTGAGGCTACTGGCATCCTTTGCTTGCTGGATTCAATCACTGAGTGCCTGGAGCTGAACTACCCGGGTGATGAGTGCCGCCAGAACGCAATTCTGCTCTATGCTGCACTGCTGCTTTCGACATCCACATCAGGCCGCTACGTCACAAGCCAGTCAGCTCCGTCAGGGGCAAGTCAGTCATTCGCATACGGCACTAAGCCCTGGTCAACTCTTTATAACCAGATGCGCCTTCTTGACCCTGCGGGATGCACTGGTGATTTAGTTGCTGACCCGAACGAGAGTGCCAAGCCATTCTTTAAGGTGGTAACTGGTTCGCGGAGATGTTCATGAACAAGATAAATGAGATTAAGGTTAATATCGGAATCAGACGATACTGCCTATGGCCTGCAGCAATATTATGCGCGCTTCGCCTGCCATTGCCTAAATTCATGTTCTATGTGCGGATTGCAGAATGACCAGCATAGCGAACTGGAGTTACACGCAACCAGCTACCGTATGGCACCGGCAGGAGCCGGATGAAGATGACCCGATGGCGGTGGAAGGTGGATTCTCCGCGCCAGTAGCGATCATGTGCGACTATGGATTTAACGGCAAGGTCATGACCGACCAGTCAGGCAATGAAATCGTCGCCAAAGACACATACTGGACGGAGTACACTGGCATCAAGGAGCATGACTATATCGTGCTGGGTATATCTACAGAGCTTAATCCGCTGGATGCTGGCGCGCAGGAAGTGTTGAACGTGGTAAATTTTGGCAACGTATTCGGGCGCATGGAGCCACCCGATTTCGCCATAATTACTGGTTAACTTTTGAAAAACTCACCGTGATGCCTTAAGGCTGCTTCATTATATGCGGCCTTTGCTTCTTCTGCTGTTTCGTATCTGCCAAGGTGTAAAACCTTTCCTTCTATCATGATGTGTGCAGAAAATCTCTTAATGCAGTCATCTCTTTCAGTCACGCCCTTTATTCCAAGTCTGTTCCTCTTGTGAACCTTGACGTTTCTACAATTCTCAGTCCTTGTGGCCTGCCTGAGATTTTTAATGCGATTATCTTTTTTGTCACCATTGATGTGATCAATCTCATCACGAGGCCATTCTCCGTGGACGTATAGCCAGGCTAAGCGGTGAGCTAGATAATCCTTGTAGTCGATAGCTATCCTTGTGTAACCTCTATTGTGAGGCCTGCCAGCAGTTGCACCTTCCTTCGTCGGCCCTCTCCCTTTCTTCCAGGTAAACACGCCGCTATCCGGATCATAATTAACCTTCTGCATTAGTCTTTCTTGAGTTAACATAATTTTCACCACCCCACCTGCTTTAGTAGTAGATATAGTATTTGCGTTTCGTGGTAGAATCAACATGATTTAAATTAATTTGGTGACCGTTATGGCTGGGAAACTAATTGGGCTCAAACAGGCACAGCAAAACCTGAATAAGATTGTCGATGAGATTTCTTCTCAGAAGATTGTGACGGCCCTCACCAGTGCCAGCATCATTATTGCTACTGAGGCGGCCAGCATGACGCCCATCGATACCAGCACGCTGATTAACAGCCAGTATCGCACCATTGACGTGAACGGCACGCGTGTCACTGGCAGGATTGGTTATTCTGCCAACTATGCACTGTACGTACATAACGCCAGCGGAAAACTGAAGGGCCAGCCCCGTTCAAATGGCAATGGCGCTTACTGGGGCCCAAATGGCGAGCCGAAATTCCTGGATAAAGCAGTTGAGAATACCCGCAGCATGGTTGATGCCGCTATTATGCGAGAGATGCGCAGATGATTGACATGACAGAGCGCGTTACTGCGTACCTTAAAGATGCCGGGCTTACTGATGGCTACAAGGTTCAGGAAATGTTCTGGCGCGATACGGGCAAGGCGACAGATAAATTTATTGTTATTCAGCCAGCAGGCGGCACTTCCGTTACTGACGACCTGTCGAATGATTACTTCGCGACAGTATGGGTGCTTGGCGTGCAGGGCGGAACTGACCTGAAGGATATAGTCACACGCGGTCGGGAAATCATGCAGTATGTGAAAGATCATGCGGTTGATTCATGCCTGGGTTATGTGCGCCTGCTTAATCCACTGCAGACGCCAATGCAGACCGACGAGAAGCGCGTTGCTATCCAGATTGCACTGCTCATCCGGTACGGAGAATAAAAAAAATGCCGCACTAGGCGGCTAAAGGGTGGTGGTGCAGAGGTGAGGCGTAGGGGTTTGGTTGTGATGGCCGGTGCTGAATTCCGGCATTAGGTGCCAATCTATATTTTTAGGCTATTATGTACACGTTTACCGGCGATCAACCCGGGCGCTTATCTCATATATATCGCATCAGCCTGCGCATTCATCACAACGGAAAGAGCACTGCCACCTGGAACTTAGTGCGCACTAAGCATTAAAGGACTCAAACCTTCCAGTGCTCTTACCTGTTATGCCCTCGTCTTTCCGAAGCGTCAAACCTAACAGCCAGGCTGGTTAAACCCCCTCACAGTCGGTCACATAACTGCGGCTGAGATAAATATACTACGGCTATCTACTGCCGTCAAGTCTGCGCATTGCTGTGATATAATCTCAGCGCTATAGCACTCACTTTAACGTTAGAGGATTTAAATATGGCGATTTGCCCGAATGATACTATTAAGCTGGTTGGCCGAAATGCCACGCTCGAAATCGCAGATGGCTGCCCGGATGTTCTGCCAACCGAGGCAGAATGGAAATATGCAGGCGCGCTGACCACCAAGGGCTTTGACTTCAGCCCGAACACCGTTACATCAGAAGCTGATGATACTGGCGGCTTCCAGGAATCCCTGGTTACAAACTCAGATTTCACCATCACAGCTGAAGGTGAAGTGCGCACCAATGATAAATCTGACGAGTACGGTTTTGGCCGCATGGTTCTTTACTATGCTACTGAGCTTAAAGCACGCCGTCAGCCAACTGTATGGGTGCGCCTGGGGTTTGGACCGGTCACCATGGTTATGTACGCAACAATCACCGCCCTGAGTGGAGATGCTGGTACAAACGATATCGTGACATTCTCTATGGAGCTTCACCCTGCCGCTTCTGAAACTGTAACCATTGAGGAGGCTGCATAATGGCAACTATTACCCCAACCTCAGTGCGTGGTGCTGGTGGCCCTGGTACGCTAAACGTCACTGTGCTTACCGCATCTGACACTCTGGTTTACAAGCCAACACAGTCGCAGGTGCTGATTCTGCGCAACGATACCGGCGCATCTAAAACGGTGAATATTGATGGCGCGAATGCCACCACGATTTCACCAACCGGTTACGGCGGCACAATTAGCGTTGCTGGCGGCAAGGATATCGTGATTGCAGATGGCGCTTCTGCATTCGTTCGCCTGAGCGACATTAAGGCATTTCTGGCTGGTGTTATCGCTATTACTGGCGGCACTGGCGTTGAAGCGATGCTGATTGAGCAGTAATAAAAAGGCCCCGAAAGGGGCCTATTTAACAGAGAAAGATTCTTTTATTCTTTTGCTGGCAATATTAAAATAAACATCATCCATCTCCATCCCTATAAACCTCCTTCCAGTATTTGCACAAGCGACCCCAGTTGATCCGCTACCCATGCAGTTGTCCAGCACCACATCACCATCGGTCGTGTACGTGCGTACTAGATATTCCATCAGTGCAGATGGCTTCTGTGTCGGGTGTACCGATTTTGGGTCAGACGGGAATTTTATAATCGAACGCGGATAGTTCGTGAACTCCTGAAAATTCTCAGCGCCCGAACTTCCAAAATTTGTTCCATTGCTACCGCGCTTAGTGACCTTATTGTATGGCAGCAATCCCTGCGGTTTGTATGGCGCTGGTTTCTGAGAAAACACTAAAATATCTTCGTGCTGTTTCATCGGCATTCTCTTTGCATTGAGGTGCCCTGTTGCAGCGGATTTCTCCCACACCCATGAGTACCGAAACCACTCGACATTGCTCATTACTAACGCGCTGGTGAACGGTTGTGATGCCGTCAGCACAATTGCTGATGTTGGTTTCGCAACGCGTCGATACTGTTCCCACAACAGATCAAAGGGTATCACGCTGTCCCACTTATTCCGTGTTGTGCCATACGGCAGGTCACACAAAATCAAGTCTACACTACCATTTGGAATTTCTTTCATTAAATCCAGGCAGTCGCCATTGTACAAAGAGAAGTTAGTCACTGATATTATCCCCACTCATCATCTCAACCAGCGCACGTGCCTTCTCTTCTGCCTCTTCTTTGCTGAATCCCTGGTCTACATAGAGCGCGCTGTAGTACTCAAAGTCAGCCTGGATTTCTCTGTCGTCCATGATTAATCCTCATAATTGTTATTGCTGGCCCAAATCATAGCCAGTAACCATCCGGCACCTGTGCACCCAAGAAAGAAATTTAAAATAAATATTGAGCCGCGTTGCTTATGTTTGACCTTGTAAGCCTGAATAGTAGGCACAAAGTAAAGCAACAAAGCAGCAAACACGAACAAACCAAGGACAAAATAATTTTCCATCTTCGAATCCTCTGAGTTATCTACTTCATTAAATCTACGTCACCATTAAGTGTGAGTCAAGCATGTTATAATCTTCGCCAGCAAAAAGAGGATAAAGCATGCGCAACGCACTGACCGAAATTGGCGAGATGATCATTGGTTGCAATGACAAACAATTTTTCCTTAAGCCATCACTCCGCGCCATGATTAATATCGGCTCACCGCAAGATATCGTACATACATATGCCGTACTTAATGGGCTTGATGTGCGTAATACCATCGAGCAGTGCATGAATGTGTTCGGTGGCGTGGTGCCAGTTTATGTTGCCAAGGCTATCAACACCAAACATTACCAGCGCAGCATGCTGAGTGCAGCACAGGTTGTTATGCAATCGTGCTGCGAAGAAGATTTAACATTAATGATTGGCGGCTGGAAAAATGGCAAGCGTGGCATGGTATATGTGCCGGGTCGAATGCCTGTTGGTGATATCGTGCGCCTGGCATCTCACCTTATGGAGCATGGCATTATCGGCAAGTCGCCACTCAAGCAACCCCAGCGCCATGCTGAGGCTGGCAAAACCACCCAGGAATTCCATGCTGTCGAATACATTTCATCTGCGCGTGCGCACTTTGGGCTGAGTCGCGAAGAAGCAGAAGATTTATCCATGACCGAATTGCAGATGATGATTAAGGCCAAATATCCCGAGCCTAAAGGTTATACGCGCGAAGAGTACGATTCATTATATGAGCAACGTAATAAGCTGCGCGCCGAGCGCCTGAAAAAAGAAGCTGAAAAGAAAGGAGCGCAGTTGAATGGCTAACGAAAATGCTGGTGGGATTTATTATGAGGTTGGGGCTGATGTTGCCGATTTACTGACTGGTGCTCAGCAGGCTAATCGCGCATTTGATGATATTGGCAAGGCAGCCGACAGAACGAGTGCGCGATTAAAGAATCTCGACTCAAGCTCAAGAAGTACAGGTAAAGCAGTTGTGCGCGCGGCCAGCGACAGCTCTCAGGCTGCAAAAACCATGGAGGCACTTGGCAACGAGATTGCCATTCTTGAGGAGCGGAATAAGAACGGCGCAAGAAGTGCTGCAATTCTTTCTGCTGAATTACGTGCTGGTGCAGGTGCAACAGCAGCACAAAGGAAAGAAATCGGTCAGCTAACTGGCCAGCTTTATGACATGAAGAATGCTCAAGACCAGGGCAGCAGATCTTCTTCTGGTCTAAAGACTGGCATTAGTGCCATAGCTGCAGCAATCTCCATTTCCCAGATAATCTCTTATGCTAAAGCATTTCTTGATACTGCCGATGCTATGACGCAATTGCAAGCGCGCATTGACCGCTTGGTTCCAAGCGCTGAGCAAGGGCGAGCAACTTTCCAGGCGCTGTCCATGATTGCCTCGCAGACAGGTGCAAGCCTTCAGGATACTGCAAAGCTCTGGGAGCAGTTAACAACATCGCTAAAATCGGCTGGCGCAACAAATGGACAGATTCTTGCGCTGACCGATACTCTGCAAAAAATTGGCCGAATTGGCGGATCATCTTCAGAGGAAATGGCAAACGCACTTCGCCAGTTCGGTCAGTCGATTGCCAGTGGCACGATTCGCGCAGAAGAGTTCAACTCCATCCTGGAGCAGATGCCAGAGCTTGCACGCCAGATAGCTTCAGGTCTTGGTGTTTCAGTTGGTGAATTACGCAAGCGTATGCTTGAAGGTAAGTTGAGCGCCGAGGATGCGCTTAATGCCATTATGAAGCAAACCGGTAGTGTTAATGCTGAGTTTGAAAAGCTACCTCGCACAGTTGGCCAGGCCACAAACAGCATGAATATTGCTTTTGCTGATTTGGTTAAGTCAATCAACGATGCAACTGGTGCAAGTGGGCTAATGGTTCGCGTGATTGATGACCTGGCATCTGCTATCGATTACATGGCAGGCAAGACACAGACGGCATCGCAGCGAATGGCTGACCTCACAAGCACCGGCGAGATGTACGCCCGCCGCGCTAAAACATGGGCGGCTATTGGTTTGGATGGATGGTCGGAGCAGGCGGAAGGTATTAGCGTTGTCAGTAATAAGGCTGCCATGCTGATTGGCGATCTGGATAAAGTGACAAAAGCTAACGCCGAAGCAACCAAGCCAATCAAGGTTAGTGGCTCTCAGGGTGATAGCAAAGAGCTTCAAAAACTGGAGAAAACAACTGCGCGCAAACTGGAGTTGTCGAAGCTTGAAGGTGAGGCGCGCGCAAGGTTGCAGGCGCAATATGATGCGGAAGATGCTGGAGTAACTGATTCTAAGCGCATCAAAGCATTGCAGGACCAGTATGCAGCGATTGAAAACACAACTTCAGCAATGAAGGCTGGTAATACTGAGGCCAAGAAATCTGATACGCAACAGGCATCAATTAATAATAAATTAGAGGAAATGCGCCAGCGCTCTGAAGCTGCTGCTACCACTACGGCAGAAATGAGCCGCCAGCAAACAATACTGCGTGCCCAGCAATCGCTTGGCGAAAGTGCAACGCAGGCGCAAATTCAGCTCGCTGGTGAGTATGCGGCTAAAACATATGACAATGCTAAAGCATTGCGAGATCAGGCGGCAGCAGAGAAGCAAAAACAAGATATCCAGCGCCAGTTCCAGCAAATACAAACGCAGGCAAGTCCTGTCACTGGTCTTGATAATACATTTCAGCAGCAAATGCAGACCATCGACCAGTATAAGCAACTTTATCCACAAAAAATTGCTGAAGCTGAAGCTGCACGCGCCAAAATTGAACAGCAGTACCGTGACCAGCGCATGACACTAATGTGGGCTGAGTGGCAGCAGCAGAATGTTGCGGCACAGTTGTTTGGCGAGGTGCTAGATACATCACTTAACACAGTATCCAGTTCAATTACTGGCGTTTTGAACGGAACACAAAGCCTTAATGATGCCCTTTATAACGTCGCTAATACTGTCCTCAGCACAATCGTAAGCGCCTTCGTTCAGATGGGTGCAGACTGGGTACGATCATCTGTTATGGGTGCGGCTGCACAGACCTCAGCAATAGCTACCACTACAGCAGCATCGGTAGCTGGCACAGCAACCACCACAGCAGCCAGTACGGCAGCAGCGGGAACGACGATGGCAGCATGGTTGCCAGCGGCACTTGTGGCCTCTATCGGCTCGTTTGGTGCGGCGGCGGTGGTTGGTGGCGCGGCATTGCTTGCTGCCTTTGGATTGGTAGCAGGTTTGTCCGGCAAGCGCAAAAATGGTGGGCCGGTAACGGCCGGCGGTATGTATCAGGTGGGTGAGGGTGGCATGCCTGAAATCTATCAGGCGTCAAATGGTCGTCAGTATATGATTCCTGGCGATAATGGCTCTGTAATCAGTAACCGCGACCTGATGAGCGGAAGCGGTCAGCCATCTGGTGGCCTGGTAGTGTACAATAACGTGACAAATAACAGCTCAGCAAACGTAACCACAAGTGCACAGCAAAATGGCGATGGCTCACTGACAATAAGCACGTTTGTTTCTGATATGAACGAGGGCGGACCGGCTTCACAGGCAATACTTGCAAACTTTGCCACACAACGTAAGGCGACAGAATAATGGCTATACCTTACCCATCATGGCTTCCTCTGGCCCAGCGCGCCAGCAAGCAAATGACATTTGACACCGGTTTCCGTACTGACCAGCCAGCCGTTGGCGCGCCAATTTTTCAAAAGCTGACGGATGACCTGAAAACACAGTGGAGCCTGAGCTGGATTTTTACACTCCAGCAGGAGCGTGCATTCCAGTTATGGCTGCGCAGCCCTGATTATCTTGATAACTGCGTTGAGTGGTTCACCATGCCGCTAGACATCGGCGGGAGTGGTCTGCAAGAACAGGAACTGCATTTCACTACATACCCTGTGCAGACATCAATTAATGGTGGCACTGTAACATGGACAGCGACAGTTGTAGCTCGCGAGCTTCAGAACAGCGATGATGAATTCGACGATATTATTATTGAGTTGTCGCCTGAATGGTATTCTTGGCTGGATGAGGTTGTTAACCGTGACCTGCCACAATACGAGGCCGCATAATGCCGACATTTCGTGAGTATAAATCGACACGCCCAAGTCGGGCTATGTATGACACTATCAGCTTCAGTCATACATCATTTGGCAACATCTATCTTGTTGCCGACCAGCAAAAAGTTATGGTTTTTGAGGGGCGGGAATATCAGCCAGTAAGAATGGATGTTGTGCAGAGCCAGCAGAGCGATACGCCCGTAATCACGGCGACCGTTAAGTTTTCACGCCTTGCTCAGGACTTCAAACAGAAGCTAAAACTATGGCGCGGATCTAGCCGTGTTTCGCCAATAACGTGCACATACAAACGTTATGATGCTATCGACCCCAATACGCCTCTTAAGCCATGGATGCTTTACGTTTCATCCGTGTCTATGGATGACACTGATGTAACTGTTAGCGTGACGATAAAAAACCCGATGAACAACAATATTTCGGTAATTTACACTGCTGATGAATTTCCTGGTCTAGTCAATGCGTAACGAAGAATTCATCGAGATAACCATTGGAAAGCCTTGGGCCAACAGGTCCTGTAATTTCGAACGCGTAGATTGCTGGGGCTTGGTCTGTCTGTACTTTTTACACGTAAAAGGCATCAACATACATCACACTGATAAATATGATGCTGATGAGGATTTCATTACGTGCTTCGCCGAAGAGGTTTCGTTCTGGAGTCTTTGCGACACATCTCACTCAGCGGATATCTTCGTTGCGTATGTTGGCAGCATGCCTGCGCATGTAGGACTTGTTATGGACGGCATGGCATATCACTCCCGAGCCGAATCAAGTCACGTCAGATTTGATAAGATAAGAACCATCGAAAGGCTGTTCACTAAAGTGGAATATTATAACTATGCCGTTAATTGAAATTCAGCGCGTTCCTGGAATGCCAAAAGAGCGCCATAGTATTGGTGAAGGCGAAAATCTCCATACCTGGCTTGAGAGCCAACCTTTGCATTCAGACGTCAGAATCACCCTTAATGGCCATGAGATTGGTGACCATGATGATATTGATATCACTCTGTCTGAGCATGATCATGTTGTCATTTATGATCAGCCAAAGGGCGGCGACCTGATAAAAACATTGCTTAACCCTCTTGAGCACCTGAACCCGATCAAGTTCACACAAAAGGTTTTCTCTGCACTACGCGGAGGCAATAATGCTGGTTCTTATCCCGGTCAGGCAAAAACCTCACCTAACACCAGCCTTAAGCAGCAAACTAACATTGCCCGCAACGGCGAAGCTCGTCCAGACAGTTACGGTCAGGTTCGTGCTTTTCCTGACCTTATCCAGGAATCATCATTCGAATACATCAACAACATCAAGAAAGTTACAGAGTGGATGGACTTCGGAATAGGAAGCTATGACATTACATCAGTTAGGTATTCGGAATCTAACCTCGGGTCATTTGCTGGCGCTTCATATTCCATATATCAGCCTGGCCAGACAATACCGCTGATTACTGAAGTTTTTTCATTCGATGATATTGACGGTCAGGAGCTGCCCGGACCTAATGAAAGTGGCGACTTTCCCGTCCAGACGGCAACAACTAACAATGTGACATCGGGAGAATTTTCTGGAGGACAGGCAAGAGTAACAATCCCTAAGAATTCCGCATTTGACTATTTTTATGATCTGGCAAAGCCCCACTCGGTTTCATTTATTATAAATCTTACTTACAACACAGTTTCTGGGACAGTAACACGAAATGTTACTGTGTATGCCGATTTATATAACGCCACGACAACAACATCCGGTACGCCTGCATCTCAGTATTATAATTTTTTCTTCAACAACCTTGGAGGCTCTGATCTTGCTGGCGTTCCAGCGGATGCAACAGTCAACACAACCATATTTACGCTTAATGATAATCAGACGCTTACAGTAGGCCCTTCGTTTGCCCCCGTTCCTGCTGAACAAATTTGGGTTCACTTGAATGCCCAACTTGGAACCGGCGATTATGCAAGGACTACTGTCACCTGGTGGAAGATTGATGATAATAACAATCAAATACCAGGGACATACGAGTTCATGAACGTTGGCCTAAATAATGACGGTGAAAACTCTGATAACAAATATGGAACATTTAAATTTACACCTGCTGCGGGTTATGGACGCTACGCAGTTCAGTTGGTAAGGACAAACAACAGTAACGCAACATCAATTTTAAATGTTGAAGCCATCCAAATGGTCAGGCAGCGATTTAATGTTGTTTATCCAAATGACACGCTTGTGACTGTAACTGTTTCAGCTACTGAGCGCGCAACAAGTCAACGCGAGAGAAAATATAACGCACTGATAACACGCAAGACAATATCATACAGTCAAGCAACTGGTGCTATTGACTACACGCTAAGAGCATCTAGAAACTTTGCTGATGCTGTTATGCATTCATGGATTGTAATTGCCGGATTACCTCTTTCTCAGATAGATGCACAAACTTTATACCAGATATCATCCTCATTGGCCGATGAGCGACTTGGATACTTTGACTATACGTTTGATGATGAAGATGTAAGTATTGGTGAAAGGATTCAGACCATTTGCGACGCTGCTCGCGTTGTTTGCTTCTGGGATGATGGCGTTCTCTCTTTTGTCAGGGATGAGGCCAGGCCATATCCATCCACAGTATTCAATACTCGCAACATGACCGCAGATCAGTACGCTATTACTTATGATATGACGCTGCCAGGTGGTTTTGATGGTGTAGAAATTCAGTACAGAGACCCATTAACCAATAAGCAGGGATTTGTGCGCTACCGTGTTTCTGAAAATGATGTTGTACCAGGAAGAGGGAGCAAGCAGAAGAAGATCTCCATGATGTTTGTTCGCAATCTTTACCAGGCAACTGACCGCGCAATTCTTGAATGTCGAAGGCTTATTTATCAGCGACTTAGCATGAACATCACTGCTATGGCCGATGCTGAATGGCTTAATATCGGCGAGATGATTCAGGTTGTTGATATGTTTGATTCAAACCAACAGTCAGGTGAGATTCTAGGCAGACAGGATGATGTTTTTTACACATCTGAGTCTATCAACTTCACAGGTAACATGTTTGTTGTTGTAACTGACCGGCTTGGAAACGTCACGCAACGTTATGCAGCATCGCCAGTTGAGGGTAGCAGAAAAGCTTTTCGTGCATCTCTGCCACCAATAGATCTTGCTATTTGGGATGGCAAAAATGTACAGAGTCCATCCAGGTATGCAATAGCCACGGATGAAGAGTTGAACAAAACATTGTGGGTGATATCCAGTAAAAATCCTGGAAACGGTGGCAAGAATACACTTTCGGTCAGCGAGTACAGTGATGAGATGTACAACTATAACAACCCGCCAAGCTAAGTAATGGTCATGATATACTGCACATTAAATTAAATACCAGAGAGAACAGAAATGGCGACTACACCAACGACAAATCCGATTCCAAGTGAGTCACCACGCGACCTTAAGTTTAATGCCGGGAAGGTGGATGAATTTGTAAATTCATATTCAGTCTATTACACAGACAGGTTTGGCAATCAAAGACGGACACTTGAGGGTATTCGCCAGACAGCAAGCCAGGCTGCGTCACTGTTTGGGTATATTACGCTTGACAGTTTCGAGGATGGGGCAACGCTTACCGTTGGCAACCAGGTTTTGCGTTATGAGGCAACAGGCGAATATTACCGCTGGGATGGGCCTTTCCCGAAAACTGTTGCTCCTGGTTCAACCCCATCATCATCAGGAGGCGTGGGGTCTGGCGCGTGGATTAGTGTTGGTGATGCATCGCTTCGTTCCAACCTTGCATCATCAACTGGTGCAACTCTTGTAGGATTCTCTGCATCACTGACTGTTGCACAAAGACTTACACAGATGGCAACATTCATGCCAATTCTGAAGGATAACGGTGCAGCAGGAAACGGCACGACTAACGATGCCTCTGCATTATTTGCCCTTTCAGGTAATTACATTGCTACACCTGGTGTCTATTACATCAATACATCAGGAACAATTAACGCAAAAATTCACATGATGGATGGCGCAAAGTTTCTTGTTGGAACTGGAGTAATATTAACCTTTGCGCAGGCAGTGAATGCTAACGACGAGCAAAAAATATTTAAGTATGCATCTCTTTCAACATCAAGAATTAATTTAAATGTAAATTCAAGGGTTTCTCTTGGATGGTTCGATCATGCGCTTGACGGAACTGAAGACTGGTCAGCGATAATGAACCACATCATAGCAGCTTCTGGGGTTTTCGGTCGTGAAATTTACTGCGGCCCAGGACGCCGGCTGTTGAATAATCCTGTAAATCTACAGGATAAAAACTACATCACTATTTATGGTAACGGCAAAGGAATCAGGTCAAATATTGAGTATGAAAAAGCTCCTCCTGCCGGAAATGGAGCTGTCACGACATATCCTGGTGGTTCAGCTCAATTTTCAATTGGTGTTAATAACACAATTGCATTTTCTCTTCCTGCCACATCCACAACCAATTATAGAAGCTCTGGAAATGTAATCAAAGGCTTAACCATAAGCGGCCACAATTCTCCATCAGTTACGCAATATGGGATTTCAATCCAGTCTGACAATGATGGCTATACCATTAGCGATAATTGCATTATTAATGTGCGTGGTTTTGGTATAAACATTAAAGGTAATGATGCGCTTGATATGCATGGCAACTGGATTGCCGAATGTCGTTCGCCGCTGTTTATGAACGGCGGAAAAGAATCTAAGGTTGAAAACAACATATTTGGTGGAATGCCAACGGGGATAACCTGCGACATCCAGGACCAGATAAGACTCAACTTTACTGGCAACAATCTTGCACCAGATGGCTATACCGCTCTTAATCTGCTTAATGTTCGCAATGGGGTGTCTAGTGGCAACATTATTACAGGAAGGTTTGCCGGTCTGGTGACCATGTTTACTTCTAATTTAAACATATTCTCTGGCAACACCTTCCGTGTACCAAATGATGAAGTTACTGACTGGACGACAGGGAAAGGCGCTTGGGCATCAACAAATTACGACCCTCAAAACAGGGATATTCTTTATGGTGTAATTTATCTTTCTGGATCAAATGACAACATCTTTTCCGACTGTACATTACAGGCTTATGTTTCTGGCACAAACCCTGTGGTAATCAGGCTTAAGTCACCAAGTCTGAATAATATTTTCAGTAACATTCGCCTTGTCATGGCTTCAGCTTCTACCCAAGCTATCACAATTGAAGCTGGTTCTAACAACAATCAATTTATGAACGCTTCGCGCTCAACTGAAGTGGCAAACAGTGGTACAAACACACAGTTTATAGCATATCGAACATAGTCTTATTGACTTTATCTACTGCGCGGAGTTAACCTGAAGCCCTCAAACAAGAGGGCTTTTTTATGCGAACAATTCAGGAAATGAGAGAGAAATACTGGTCAGGCGTGAAAACGCTTTGGCCTGCAAAGCACGGCAAGGTTGCCGTGCCGTTCTGCTGGGAAGGAATCCGGCCAGACCCGGAAATTATGTTGCATGTTCATGGCGCCGCCAGGGCAGGCGAGTGGCAGCAGGCCAACTATTATCTGACTGCAGCATATCAAGGCGGCCCAGAAAACGACGAATTCTGGAATCAATTTATCTGACATTTAAAATAAATGTTGACCTCCTGTGTCGTAGATAATAATCTACTACCACACAAACACAGGAGGTCACATGACTACTCTCTCTCAGAAATACGCTAACAAAGATACCCGTGATGGCATCGCAGTAAACAAATCCTATCTTGCACCTTTTCATCAGTTCTTCCTTGAGCCTGGATACAATATTCGCGAGGCGGATGAGCAGCATGTGGAATACTTCGCTCAATGCTGGGCTGAGGGCGCACCGCTGCCACCACTGACCGTTATCGTTAAGGATAATGGCCTGCTCATTGTTGATGGGCAACATCGCTATCTGGGCGCTCAGAGAGCGATTGAGCGAGGTCATGATATCGCACGCATCGAGTGCAAAGACTTCACCGGCACAGAAGCTGACCGAGTTGCATTCATGGTCAGCAGCAGCCAGGGCAAGGCACTTGATGCCTTTGAGCGTGCCAATGCTTATCGCCGCCTTAAAGCCTTTGGCTGGACCAATGAAGAAATTGCAAAGAAAGTTGCCCGTTCAGTGTCTGATGTTCAGATGCATTTATCTCTTCAGGACGTTCCGCAGGAAATCAAAGATCGCATTAAACAAGGACAGATGAGCTATGCCTCTGGTGTTGCAGTGACACGTGAGCATGGTGATAAAGCTGTTGAGGTTGTCGAAGAGGCGCATAAGGAAGCCAGGGCGGCTGGAAAGGATAAAATTACCGCCAAGCAGCTCAACAAAAAGCCAAAGAAAGAAGCTGACATGCCGCGTGTCATGGAACTGCTGAAAGGCGCAACACAGGCCGCATTTGGCAACAACGATTATCTATGCCTGCAGCCGGGAGTTATTGATGAGCTGATGGAGTTGATTAATGGACGTTGAAACTTTTATTCGTGACCAACTGAAGAAGCGACTCATTAAAGATAAATTAGAGCCAAATGCAGCAGCTATCGAAATCGGTATTGAGCATTACAGAAGAGGGCAGGCAAGCAAAAAGGGTGGCATATTCGATGGCTGCTACTACTACTGCAAAGTTGCTGCAATGAAAGCAAAAAAATAAGCCCCGAAAGGGGCTTTTTAGTGCTTATTATTCAGATAAAACAAAGCGCCCGAAGGCGCTAGTTTAATCAGAAAGGAATGTCGTCATCGAAGTCCATAGGAGGCTCGTTATCTGGCTGCTGCGGAGTCTGGCGCTGCTGAGGTTGCTGCGGCTTACCCCATCCGTTGCTGCTACCGCTCTGTTGCTGTTGCTGCCCTGATTGCTGCTGTGGCTTGGCTTGTTGTTGGGCGCCTTGCGACTGAGCAAATACAAGCCTTGGCTGCACTAATTCCAGCGTGATGTAATTTGTGCCATTGTGCTCGCGTTGGTTGACCTGCAATGTATCGCATGTAAAGCTGGCGCATCCATCCTTAACCAGAACCTGATCGTAATACTGAATGGCAGCAGGAGAACTACCAAAGACAGTGGCACGATAATTGGTGTACTGGCGCTGACCATCTTTATCTTTCCAGCTTTCTGAAAGCTCAACGGCATACATCTTCCATTCACCCTTAGCAGAACTGCCGGTCTTTGTGAAGACGTCTTTGCGAATCTGGCCGGTAATTGTATGTGGCATAATATTCTCTCTATTAGAATTCGTTGATTTGCGTTGGCTCTACTTTTTGCTTATCTTCTGAGCGATGAAGATCAGCTGATTCCGGCTTTGTTATCTTCGCAGGGTTGAATGATTCGCCAGAAGTTGAAAGCTTTGCTTTCATTTCCTGGTATGCCCCGGTTACAACACGGATAGCCGCATCATCACCCTGATAGGTTTTGTACTCTTCTGCATAGACCTTTTTAAGCTCATCAAAGTTTTCACAAAGACGGATGGCTGCTGCTGCATCTTTTGGCGACTTGCGGGCAGCGTTGCCATCATCATCTGCCTGGGCGATACCAAACATGGCTGCGATAGAGTAACGGCGCGCATATGTCATTGCAGAGCCATATCCCTGAGCATCTTTCTTGGCCACAGGCATTGGCATAACTGAAGACATATACTCTCCAGACTCATGCATGATAGTGGTTTCCAGCTTTAACGTGTCGTTAGAATCGCTATCAACTGCGTTCTGAATGATGATAAGCCCATTAGATTCAAGAGCGGGCCTGATTGCATTCAGAAATGACTCCAGGTTTGCATAGTTGCTTTTAAGGTGTGGGTTGCTGGCATTTTTCTTTGCCGCGCTGCTCATCACCTTTCTGGCTTCAACCAGAGATTTAATTAAATTTGCTTTCTGTTCTGAGAAAATCATAATTGCCTCACGCGAATTGTTTTTTATACCACTCAGGCGTATCCATGCTGATGCGTGGACTGCCCATACCATAAGAAGGCCATGAGTCAGCATTTTTGCACGCGGCATAAAGAGTTAGTGCACCGCGCAACTGAATGCGACCAATATTCAACTGCTCTTGTGTCAGTTCAAATAATTGAGGAATGTATGGTGATTTCTTCTCCTGAACTAATAATGAAACAGCTTTTGGTGGCCGGCCATATGCCTCCATAAACATGTCATGCTGCATTGCCATTTTCATAAAGTAACCAAGTCTTACAGCATGACGAAAAAATTCATCCGGCTTTGCTGTCACTGCTGTTTTGTAGTCAATAATCTCCTCATCTTTAGTCAGGCAGTCAAATCGCACTTTTGCATTAAAGCCATCAAGCTCACCAAGAATAGAAACCTCACTGTAAGCTCCATTGAGCAGATTGGCGTAATATGGATTTGCATGAATAACTGCTCGCATCTGCATGATTGCATCGTAATCCACCGCCTCAAGGATAGTGCGGCCTTTTGCATTAGCCTCAACCAGCAAGCGTTCAACCTCATAGATTCTTGCGGTCGGGTCTGCTGCCTGAACAATGGCAATCACTTCATGCTTAGCCTTGCCAGATAAGCCCTTAATGCCACGCTCTTTGGCCCATGAGTTCATGTCAGCTACAGTGACCAGCAAGTCGGGACCGAACTCTTCTTTTGATGGCATTCGAACAAACTGCTCATCAAATTTTTCTGGCTCCAGCAGTGCAGTATGCGAACCGGTGCCGAAAACCAGCGTCTTGCTTGGCTCTTCGTCTTCTTCCTTATACATCCACGTTGCCGGGCATCGGTCGTAAATGTGCCACAACCCCGAGCCATTAATATGTTCACGGTCGGCATGATAAGCCTCATTGCTCAACTCATTATTTAAATAAACTTTCATTTCATCACCACCTTTTGACGTAGATAGGTAATCTACTCCATTAATCCGAAGTAGTAAAGCGTTGCTTTCTTCGCTTCATCGATACCGTAAGCAATGGCTGCGAAACCACCATCACGTACAACTTTTCCACCAAAAGACCACTGATTGTCGCTAACCTTAGTTCCTGTTTTTTTTTGCTTTTTAAGTTCAATTGCACCATAAGGCCACTCAAGACCAGGGGTGAGAATCACGTTATCAAAAACGCCGCTTTTTACCCCCATTTTCTTACGTTTAAGCACAAACTGAACGCCAGATTTAGTGCCTGTTTCATTTGGAACGTGAAAGAAATTAACATCAGGAAATCTGTGCGCCATCCACAGGCCGTAGGCCATCTGGTCAGTTTCTTCTTTCTGGCACGGACCACGATAGCCACTATCGAAGATATAAATACCGCTATCAAGCTGCTTCAATCTGCTCTCCTGAAAAGTCTTTTCGGTGGATAATATCCCTGCCTTTATCATTAAATCGGTGCGTGATTCTTTTTGGCGGCCTGATTAGAGAAGAAAACGCCATAAAGTGCTTAGCGTCCGGGCAGCTCATCATCGATTTAATTAAATTCCTGTCAACCAGGTGTGGCAGCAGGGCCTTCATCTTGAACTGGTCCTTGAGATACCTTTCCTTTCTGCCAAACGGATAGAACACCTCATGAGCCCATCCAACATTCCCGTTAGCTTTCTGCACCAGGTAACTGTAAACAACACCCTCTTCATTTTTTGTCAGCTCTATCTTGAAGTCGCGAACATCAGTCCACTCTTTGTCGGTGTAGACACGCTCATCAAGATTGGCATTCGGGTCGCGCAGAACATGATCGCAATGACGGCAGTATCGAGCACAGGGGTCATTCTTAGTGCCGCAACCGTCAAATATCTTCAATCCGTGCTTATCGAAGCCGCAAAGCAGGAAACTGAAAAACTCTTCGCAGCGCCCATCAGGTGACAACTTATCCTCACCAACACAGCGCCGCGCATAGGGGCTATTCATGGTGTTACATTTAGGGCATGGAACATCTTCACCTGACCTTTTAGATCGCTGTAACTCAGCCTCTTCCAGAATAGGGTCATCATACAGCGAACCGAGTTCAAACATGGTGCCGGTGAAGTCCAGAACAAGGTGATCTTCTTTCACCAGACCTTCTTCAACCTGTTCTGACTTCAGTAGCCGCATTCCACGACCCAGAAGCTGAACCAGCAGCGTCAGTGACATAATTTTTCGCAGTATTACTGACGTATCCCACAGCGGGATGTTTACGCCAGTTGTCAGACAGCCAATCTGAAGGACATATTTAATTTTACCTGTATAGGCATCCTTCAGCGCTTTTCGACGCATCTTCTGACCCATATCATCAGTCACGATGGCATAGCTACCTTCCGGAAGGTATTTTGCAGCCTCCTTACAGTGCTTCTTACCGGCACATGTAATCAGCACGCCATTACGATTTCTCGTCAGCTCCATCACCTTTAGCATTATTTTTTGTGTCAGCGTACCCTGCTTAATGATTTCTTCCTGCATTGCTTTCAGCTGTGAATCAGTGTAGTCCTGCGCTCCATCCTCACCATTGCTTTCAAAATCATGTAGGTCATATTTCAAATCTTCAATATCCGGGACGCCGAATATCGTCGGCACAAGAAATCCAAGGTCAACAAGATATTTGGTATCGATGTTGACAATTTCACCACCTGACCAGAAAGGGCCTTTAATTGAGGTCGTACCCCTGAATGGTGAGCCGGTATAGCCAAAAATTCTCAAATCATGACCGAACTTCGCTTTGCAGCGCCGCATTAATTCATTAATGATAATTCCGTACTGTGTAGATGGTTGCTCACTGACAACATCTTCCCAGTCAACCTGATGGCATTCATCAATAAGCAGGAATCTCGGTGTGAAATCACCCAGAGCAGCGGGTTTTTCTTCTGTACTGAATAGTGCATTAATCACCGTTCCCTCGCTGCCAACAATGACGGGGTATGCCGTACTCTTCCTGCCAAGCGATGCACTGAAAAGGCTGTTCTTAACGTTTAGATTCCAGAGCTCCTCAGCATCCTGGTCAATAATCTCTCCCTGTCGGGCGATAATCATGCCTTCATATCCCATCTGGCTGAAGCGCGCAGCTACCATGGCAATCATGATTGTCTTACCAGCGCCTACAGACGCAGTGATAAAGGCTGGCCCTTTGTAGTTGCGAATAGCATTGCCGGTCATGGCATAACAAAGCCACTGATACGGCCTCGGGTCTATCTTGCCAGTATCAACAGCATTCCTGAGCGCCACCATATCGAGCTGAGCAATCTGCTCATCAATTTTGTGTTTCACATCATTAGTCCTTTGTTGTTGTCGTAGATTGATGGTAATCTTAACTTATATCTACGTCAACACTGGATTTAAAATATGAACAGATACGAATGGAATGATATACAGCCAAGAATGCTCGGTAACTGGCAGGGGGCGCTGCTTTCGCTGGTTGATATAGACAGTAAAGCATTTAATGGCAGGCATCAGCCATGCCCGCATTGCAACGGTAAAGACCGTTACCGCTTCACGGATGAGTGCGGTGAAAAAGGTGATGGTGGCGCTGTGTGCAATCAGTGCGGAAATGGTGACGGCATGACGTGGCTTATGAAGCTGTCAGGAAAGCCATTCGGCGAATGTGTAACGATGATTGCTCATTATCTCAACCTGACGCCACCAGAGCGCCTTGAGGTTATCAAAAAAGAAATGCCAAAGTTAGGCCATGCTGACAGCATGACACCCGCTCAGGTTAGCTCCATGATGGCTAAAACAAAAAATGCGGATTGCTGCGCATGGCAGAGACTGGAAGGGCTCGGGGGCGACTTCAAAGTTGCCAACGGGAAGAGCGGCGAACTTGTTGCTGTCGAATGTCTCATTCCTTCATGCCTGCCACAAAAAGGCGAGAGATTTTCCGGTAGCGCGTGTAACGTTGCCTTCATAGACATTAATAATAAATTTCGGTTCGCCTCTGGAATTACTGAGATCATGATTAACGGGCGCATAACACCGGGAATGGTTTCACCGATAGGCAATGTCGCTGGCGCGTCAGTTTATCTGGTAGCTGACTATTCGGATGCCTGGCATGCGCATTATCTGACCGGCGCGCAAATATGGTGCTGCTGGTCAGTTGAAAATATGTGGGAAGTCGCGCGGCTCTTCCCGTCTCACGATGGTCGAATTAAGGCCATAGTAAACCGCAGTGAATGTGAGTTATTTGGCGCTGATAACGCAGATTTGCAGGTTCTGGTTCCGCAGGATTCAATGACCATAAAAGGCGCAAAAGAGATTGAGAGAGTTTTATGGAAGGTCAATGATTTGATGGCTGTTATGTAAAAGAAAACCCGCCAATTGGCGGGTTGTTTCTAAACTAAATACTTCCAATGAATTACATTTTCTATAGGGTTTCTGTCCTTACTGCTGATAAAATCCCCTCCATCGAAAACGCATATATAATCTTCATAATCAACAGTAGTAGCTATCACTAAATAGCCAAGAGGTGGCGCGTAAAAATCTGCGTCAAATTCATCTTCAAAAAGTATCATTTTAACCTCGGGCTTATGTAAACTTTTCCCTTACTGAATACGCAATACCCTGACATCTCCATTGATGGCAAAATCACATCTTTTATCCTGGCATAAAGCTGAGGTATGCCGCTGAATGGCTTAACCTTTTTAATTGAGTCATAAAGCCATTTAACCGTAACCACATCTCTCTTCTGCTGAATCTGCTTGCGTAGCCGTTCAGAAATTAATTCAATCTCTGACTTCTCTCCTGCATAACCGCGAGATTCAACAGCGTCAGTAAATGTCTTTGTAAGTGCTTCATAAACAGCTATGGCGCGACTCATGCTGTCATCATTTATTGTAAATGACCGCTTGCCACCATCATTCCAGTTATCTGCAACGTGAAATATCGCAGCCAGGCGCGTGATGTGCTTATCAGCCTTCCCCATTGCGCCACGCAGCAATGCGTGCTCCCATTTTCCCCCGTCACGGAAGTTCTCCTCCCATCTATCGCGATGCATAGCCAGCATCTTTTGTGCCATTTTGCTGAGTTTAAGTTTAACCTGTCCGGCTTCAATTACCGCATGCACAAAGCGCGCATACTCAGCCTTCAGTTCTGCGGCTACTGGCTCATATGCTGGCCTGTCATTGTCATAGTCCCAGTGTTTGCGTTGTCCAATCATTGGAGGCTCACGCAGCATAAGGAATCGCTCAGTCAGGCCGTTTCCGCGCTCACCAGCAGAAAGAATTGATTCAATGCTCTCATCCTGAGCAATTACCGAAATGTTACCCAGGATGTTACCAGATGAAATGCCGCGACCGATACGGGCTGTACCAACGAACCCGCCGTCCCAGCCCTTCAGCACGATTTCGGCATTCGATTTTGAGCCATCGGCACCATACGATAAACCCAATGCTGTGTTGAGTGCTGTAGCCTCATCAGAAATAATGCTGAAAAAACCACCCTCAGCATTGGCAATAAGCTGAATTGCCTCTGGCGTTCCATCGGTAACCGGGTAGGTTATTGGGTAGATTTTCTCCAGCTTTTCATTCTCCCTTGCCATGTCATCTGACAGGGCCTGCTTCTCATTCTGGTTGGTTGCCTCTTTGTAGGTTTTCTTCAGCTCTTCAAGGCGGAAGTTAATCTTGGCGATCTGCTTGATGGCCTTTTCACTTATCCTGTCAAATTCAGCCTTGATTGGCATGACGTGCATTGAGTTAACCGCAGACTTCCCCGATGATGGAGGCTGTGAAGTCACAACATACATCGAAATTGGCAGTTCTGTTCCGTGATATTCAACGGTGAAATTGCGCGCCATAGCGCTTGAAACGCATCCAATCAGGTGCATGAACGATGTGTTTGGCGGGAACTGAACTGACCTTGCAACCGATAATGCGTAGCGACTTAAAAGGTCTTTTCTGCTTTCGCTGGTCAGTGAAATTGTTGAATACGTCTCTCCACCATCTGATGGATTTTCCTGAATCTCAGGCCACATATTGTAGTTTGGCGAGATTTCATAGCTGATCGCAACCGCCGCCGCCGTCCTTCCTGTCGAGGCTGCTTCTGTGAAAATTTCCTGCGCTGATTTCATTTTCCACCCTTGTAAATGACGAGAACACCGGATTCCATTTTTTTTGTTCTGACCCTGACTTTAAGTGAGTAGCAGGTGCCCCTTATCCTTGCTGAAATCTGCCTTGCCGTAAGCCCTTCGCGTAATGGGTAAATGAATGACTCACCGGGAATCATGACAGCAAACTGATTACGCAATTCATTGGTCATTCCGCATGTGCTCTTTGTCTTCCGCTCAGAAACGAGATTCCTCGTCTGTGCCACACTTAACTTTTCAAACATGTTTTCCTCCTTATCTTTACCCATACTAACCCATCCTTTATCTCTCTGGAAACAGTTTTTTCGCCGTGGGGTGCGGGGTGAGACAGGGGTTTTAGTCACCCCCACGTTATGTATATGATTTTAATAATAAAAACAACATTGGGGTAAGTGGTGTGTGTTTCTTAATAATATAATCATTTTTCTTTCGTAAAAATTTGGCACCCGTAAATTTGTTTTTCTTTTTTATATTAATATTAAAATTACAATATAACCCCCCCCATTACCCCATATATATATTATGTTATTGTTATTATTATACTTATTGGCAAAAAAATTGGGGTGAATTTATTTCCCCACCTCCCACCCCAGCCACCCAGCCTACCCCACCAAGCTGCAGCCAGAAATCTGCATAATTATTTTTAACTCCACCTATTGACGTAGATAAACATGAGTAGTAGATTTAACTCATCGAAAGCAAACAACCTGATGAGGCAACAAAATGAAAGCAGCAATTCTTATCCTGGCCCTTGCAGCAACACCAGTTATGGCAGCAAAGACGTACATCTGCGATGGCTCTACAGCAAAAACCCTGGCAGACGGCACGATGATTGAATCAACGTTCGTGACTGCACCAAATACCCTGACCGTTATCGATATGGGAGAATCATTCATCGTGAGCGATCTTGCAGCTACTGCGGTAATCGCCAGTCCTAATTTAAATGCGCGAGGTATGGCATTCCGTGGCAACAACGGATTCGCTAAAGACAAGTTTGGTTACTACGTCACATCGCCTGGTATCATCAATGCCGCGCTAAACTGCAAGCCCGTGGTTAAGTCATGATGACCAGCAATGAAATGGTATGGTTAGCCGTAGCATTGTTCTGCACGGCTGTGTGGTGTTTAGTTTCATTAATTAGCCTGGGGTGAGATATGTCGGTTTATAAAAACTCAGAACTTGAAGCAGAGATTGGTTTTGTTGGTGCGCAAAACGAACTGCAGCGGCTGACTGAACGTCACCTGCAACACGGTGGCAAGGTAGTGCGTGATATCAAATTTAACGCATCTGGAAAGCGCTACATTGAACGCATAAAGTTATCCTAGCATGAGGTGGGTTATGGTCATAAAACGCCGCACAATCGCTGCCAGCTCGTTACGTGAGGGAATGCTGGTTGATTTCGAAGATGGAGAGCCAGCAATCGCATCAAATGTCAGGCATCTTCTGCATAAGGTTTCATTCGATGCGCGTGGTGACAGATTCTCGGTTGATAAAGATGAGCAACTTGTCACAGTACTTATGATGCGCGTAGTGGGGTGAAATATGTTAGGCGGAGATGCAGTAAGCAGAATCGAAAGAATGAATGCCATGATTGAGCGAGAGCGCAAAGAACACGAAGGTAAATTGCCGTCATGCCCTCGGAAATCTGGTGAATGGGGTCGTCATCCAAACAATACCGGTCTTGCTGGTATAACTGAGGTTAACAAAAGATTCCGGGCAGTGATTTACAGCCCAGAATTCCCAAGAAGCGGTAACTATCTTGGCCTGTTCGAAAATATTCACAGCGCAGTAGATATTATTTGCAGAACTGCTAAAATAGCACCTCTGGACATTTCAGGCATGACAGCCGAAGGTTGGGAGGAAATCAAGCAGCAACCAATCATTAAAAATAAACGTTATGGGGTGAGAAATGGCTAATTTAATCGTGGTGTCTGTAGCGGATTCAGGAGAAGGGAAATGAGCGAAATATCGAAACTTATCGCAGAGATTAAATCAGCAGGCATTCTGCGCGCCGGAAATAAACTGGAGCAGCTTTATGGCCTGGCAGAGCAGATGGAAACAGACCATGCAGCATTGCAGCAGAAGCTGGATGCGCTGGCTGCGGAGAATGCGGCGCTGAAAACGGCAATCTCAACATATGCGAAGGTTAAACAAGACTTCGATGATTTCGACGGCGACCGAAGAGGGATAGCCGAAAGTCTCTGTGAAGCTGAAGATGCTTTGGTTAGTGGCATCAAAACCCCAGCGACCGACCCTTACCTGAACTCGGTGCGGGCGGATTCCGTAGAAGATGCGGCAAAGCGGCTTTTCGGACAAGGGTACACCTTCGAGGTTCTAAGGCGATTCGCCGCCAAACTCCGCTCCGGCACCCATGACACTGCGGATAAGGCGGGTTGATATGAAATTAACTCAATCTCAACGCGCCGCATTGCGCATGAAGTTTGGCGGAAGGTGCGCCTATTGTGGTTGCGAACTTCCTGAAAAAGGCTGGCACGCTGACCACGTAGAGGCCGCGCTACGGAAATGGGAGTTCGGACCACGTCGTCAGGATGGAACACGCCGGACAGTATCCACGGGAGAGCACTGGAGACCAGAAAATGACGTTATGGAAAATCTCTTTCCGGCATGCGCACCTTGCAACATTTTCAAAGCGACATTCAGTCTGGAAAGGTTTAGAGGGGAGATTGCCGAACAGGCTGAGCGTGCCAGGCAGTACAGCGTGAACTTTCGCACCGCTGAGAGATTCGGGCAAGTTAAGGTCACCGCAGCCCCAATTGTTTTCTGGTTTGAGAAATATCAGGAGCACAACCATGACAACTAATTCCCCCAATCCAGTTGGTGGTGATGTGCAGGCGCTGATTGCAGATTGCCAGGCAGAAATAGCCGAACTTGAAAAGGCTTTAACAACATGGGGCGATGCGTGGATTCCTTCGCTTCAAAGTAAATTAAATCGTCAGCAAGTAGCACTCGCAGCGCTGACGGCTGAGCCGGTGGCATGGATCGTGATGACACCACGCGGCGATTACACTGAGCGCAATCCAGACGTGGTTGCACACTTCGAAGGAACGGGGCTTGCAAAGAGTAAACCTCTCTACGAAACCCAGCCCGCTCAGCTTTTGCGCCCGGTGGAGTTGCCACCTCTGATATTATTTGGTTACACGGAGGAGGAAATGAACGTCATGTGCAATGTCAGGAATGCCGACATTGAAGCAATCCGCGCAGCAGGGTACGAGGTGAAATCATGATTAAGTTGCCAGATGAGCTGAAGGCGCTTGTTGATTTAGCCAATCAGCTAAAGGGTGAGAAATGGACTTATTCTCGAACGACCCCATATTCTCGGGGTTATATCACAGGGAATGGTGGGCGCACTATAGTCCAGACGTATGATGGCGAAGTTCCGGCTAATGTCTGCCGGTATTTTGAACTTGCTGACCCTGCAACCATTTTGAGTATTGCTGATAAAATCCAGCGCCTTAACGCCACCGCACATCCTGTAAGCGATGATAACAACAGGATTGCAGATGCATTGGAGTCTTTGCTCTGGCCAAATATGGCTATCGGCAACAAGGTTGTTATTTTGGCTGTTATCAAAGCGCTACGATCTGGTACCGCACAGCCTGTAAGCGATGGGTGGGTGAAGTGTAGTGACAGGATGCCGGTACAGCACCAGTCAAACCGATATGTACCTATGAATTTACTTCTGAATGAAAGAACTGTCATTCAGGGCGGATTTGATAATGGCGAATTCTGGATGGAGGGCGCGGTGATAAAGAACGTCACGCGATGGATGCCACTACCAGCAGCGCCGGGAGGTCAGGATTAATAATAAATCTGAAGTCTGGCAGGCCGCAAAGGAATGCGGTCTTGACCAGTTCATAGGTAATGTTGCTAAAGCCTTCCCTGATGCGATTGATGGAATACGCATCGACCATAACCGGCATGTAACATGGTGGATGAAGTCAAAAGAACAGCCTCGTTAGCGGGGCTTTTTTGTATGTGTTAAACTACTACTATTGTATCTGTAGAACAGATTAAAAACTGATAATCAATAGGTTTAATCTATAGCAAAGCATTTATTTAATAGCGAGAATCAACCTAAGAACAGGCGGGGCAAGGACAAGCGTCAACTGCTTATTGCCGCACTTGAGCGCCAGGGGCTGAGCGAGGATGCCCTTTACGACAAGATTGTGCAGATGGCTGTGCATGAGGGCGATTCAGCAATGATGAAAGAACTTATCGTGCGCTTCAGTCCATTGCCAAAGCCAGTAGCTCCAACCTTTGAGGTTGATTTCCCTGATGAAGGCACAGCAGTAGAAAAGATTGATGCCGTCATCCGTGGCATAGCGACCGGCGTGATTCCGGCTGACCTCGGTAAAACATTTGCGGAAGTGGTTCGGGTTGGCCTGGACGTGCGCGAAGTTACTGAGCTTGCGGCACGACTTGAGCGCCTTGAGAAACTACTGGAGGAGCAGGGTAATGTCTAAATCATTCGCATGGTGCATTGGGGTAATGCAGGCAATCTCAATTGCTTTCTCTATTTCATCGGGCACTATAATCGGCAGTTACAATCATCCTGACATGGGCGCATTGGCCTGGGCAGGCATGTTTATTATTATTTCATATCAGGTTGCGTGGCTGTCAGCCAAAGAGGATCGTCGTGCAATGATGCGTGGTGCCAATGCCCCGTAAACGCCTGTCTGCGGTCGCCATTGAAAAGCTGGAGCAGGCTATTGGCGATGCAACCACGAGCACAGCTACCAGCGCCGTATTCGGCATCTGCAACATGCAGAAAGAGGTTGTGCGCAAACTACGCATGACTGCTGATGGCGTGACCGATGTGAGCAGTGAGCATTGCGAACCTGACCACCTCATCCCTGAGCGGCTCGAAAGGCTTCTGTACCCAAAGCCATGGAAGGTGGTATTTGGTGGTCGCGGCTCCGCAAAGACGCGCACAGTGGCTACAATCCTGACTGAGTCAGCCAGATTTCGCCCTGAGCGTGTCGGTTGCTTTCGTGAGATTCAGCAGTCCATTGAGGATAGCTCATATCAGGAGCTGGTCGATGAAATTGAAAGGAAGGGTGAGTCAGCCGAATATCGCTGCATAGATGGCAAGATAACCCATAAGCGCACCAAATCTAAGTTCAGGTTCCGTGGCCTTTATCGAAATATAACCGGCGTTAAGGGTTTCGCAGGTATCACTAAGGCGTGGATTGAAGAGGCTGAAAATGTCAGTCAGGCGTCATGGGATATCCTTGAGCCAACCATCCGTAACAAAGGTTCGGAAATATGGGTCACATTCAACCCAAACAAAGAGGTTGATGCCACATGGACGCAGTGGGTTCAGCCATGGCGAGACAAAATCGTTAATGGCATGTATGAAGATGATGAAATACTAATCATTGAATGTAACTGGACAGATAACCCATGGATGACTGAAGAACTCATTCGCTCCAAAGAGAAGATGAAGCGAGTTGACTTTGACCGCTACATGCATATCTGGGAAGGAAAGTTCAACAAGCGCAGTGATGAGCAGGTTTTCGGTGGTAACTGGCGCGTGGATTCATTTGAGCCGCAACCTCACTGGCATGGCCCGTATCATGGAATGGATTTCGGGTTCTCAGGTGATCCTGCTGCAATGACTGAGGTGTGGGTTGAGAATCTTGATAATGGCACGCATGGAGAAGAACGCAGGAAGGTTTATATTAATCGTGAGTATGGAAAGATTCATCTGGAAATAACCGACCACCCTGCAGCTATGGACCAGAACTTCCCCATGGCAAGAAAAGCAAGATGGTACGCTGATTCATCAAGGCCTGAAACAATCAGCCACATCAAGCGCGCCGGTTTCGATATTCACCCATGCAACAAGTGGCCCGGCAGCGTAGAGGATGGCGTGACGTGGCTCAGGGGTTGTGAAGAGATAGTCATCCATGACCGATGCAAGGAAATGAAGAATGAAGCTACAATGTACAGTCACAAGGTTGATAAGAATACCGGTGTTGTTCTTACTGATATCGTCGATGCATATAACCATTTCTGGGACTCAGTCCGCTATGCGCTAAATGACTACATCGTCCAGCGTGGAGCAGGATGGATTCGCCGCAAGCGCTAACACTTATAACCCATAGAGCGAAGTTTGGCGCACTGTTTTCTCACTGACTCAGTTGCACTACCAAGCTCTATGCCAATTTGCTTTTGCGTTACTCCCTTGCTTCGCATATCAATTAGCCTGGAGTTATCGCTGTCAGTCCATTTGTGGTTAAGGATTGACAGGCTAATTCCGTGTCGGCGCGCACGCTCCCTTACTGATGACTCAGCCATCCCCAACATCTCACTTAGCTCCCACAACGGCTTAAGACCCGCGTTTTTTATCAGTACGCGACGAATTGATTTGGTGTTGCTGATTGATTTCTTCTTAGCAGGCCAGCGCTTTATGTGGTGTTCATGGTTGCGCTGCTTTATGGCGTCTTTATTCTGCTCGCGATATGCATCCTTTGCTGACTTCTCGCAAGTCTTGCAGTAGCTGCGAAGGCCATCTTTGCGGCGGCTGTCTTTGGTGAACATAGATTCATCCTTGCTCTCCCTACAGCGACTGCACTGTTTCATACCAGCCCCCTCGCACGATTCATGAAGTGCTGACGGTCAACTGATTTGGCGAAGGCTTGTGCTGGTAATCCCTGCCGGTGCAATGAAAGACACTGCGCATGTGCGCGTCGTGCCATTTCGATAAAGTGTTTTTGTGCCACATATTAACCACCTAATTAAATTAATCCGTAGATAATTTTTATCCAAAAAAACAAGTCATGGAGGATGTAAAACCAAGCCTTGATAGGTTTTCATTTGCTTCTTGGAGTACGTCCTCCCATGCTTTCTGCATGTGAGGCTCAATTGACTTAAGAGATAGCTCCTGGTGACACTTCTCAATGATTTTAATGTTGCTTTCGATCTGTAATTGGAGGTTTTGTGAGTAGCTCATAATTTATATCCTGGGCAATGACTGTTGTCGATCTATGTGTAGTAGATTAGCAATGAACTCATATCTACGTCAACACATTTATCATAAATATTTGGCGAAGTAGTTTATTGCTATCTACTGCATCCTGTCATAAACTACGTCAAACCACAGGAGGATTTATGAAGCCAACGCCATACTCTAAAATCAGCGAAGAAGAAAAGCAGCAGATGTTCTCGCTGTCACGTATGGGCGTTACCGATGCGGCCATAATGACTAAGTACAATGTGGATGAAGACACGCTCCTGCGCTGCCTGGAGGACACTTTCGTTAGTGTGCAGGTGGCAAGGGGGTATCAGAAAATTAACCGTTTTAGTGGTGTGTTGAGGGCGTAGAGATGAAAGTTAAATTGTGGAATGGTGGCGGATATTCATTCATGGGCGGTGCAAACTTCCCGGCAGTGGTTGAGGCGAAAAAGCTTGATGACCTCCCGGGGGTCGAGGTTGATTGGTCTGAGATTAAGCGGATTGGCGCAACCGACCCTGTGTGGGGACGCAATGGCACTGTTTACTTTGCTGAAAATGAGTTTGAGGTGTGTGATGAATAAAGAGTCAATCATGCAGAAGCACGCAGCGCTGATTATTCAGGCGGAGCAAGTGGAATCACAGGCAAAAAATTTGCGTGCAATGGCAGCTACCGTTAAGTCAGATGCACTGCAGGCGATGAGTGGCATCAAGCCAAACAAAACCGTCATCCAGACCAGCAGAGGCAAGTGGTTGGTGACAAAACTGTGCAGCCACGACTGGAAGCTTGGGCGCGCATGTGAAGGTCGCAAAATTAAAAAAGACGGTACGCCAAGCGTACGCGAAAGCTATATCGGACGCCGCGACCAGGAAGATGATGTGATTATCGGTGAGTGGGATGGGAATCATATTGTGGAGGTTGCAAAATGACAGGCAGAGAGAAGTGTGAGGCGTGGTTGACATCGCTACCAGGATTCGAAGCTGCCGATGTAGCTAAGGGCGAGGAAGGAAAATACAACTACAGGGAGACTGAGTGGTGCTGGAAGTCATGGCAGGCCGCACTAGCCTCACAGCAACCAGCAGATGATGACTGGATTGAGTGGGAAGGAGGTGAGTGTCCTGTTGATGAAGATACCATTGTAGAAATGAAGTGGAAGTATGGCGATGTGCTGACTGACCGCGCCGGTATTTACCAGTGGTCATACTATCAATACGGCGACCGAATCATCGCCTATCGGGTGGTGATAGCCATGAGCTACATATTCCTGATTGTAGTCATCATGTCCAACACTGCTAATCAGCAGGTCATCCCAATGGATTCAATGGCGCAGTGCAATGCGGCTCTCAAAGCAATGGAATTAGTTAAGGATAAACGCACCGGATGGCGAGCATACAACCCAACAATCGATAGCGCGCACTGCATTGAGGTGAAGCCATGATCATTTTTAAAACAAAGCGCAAAAAGCTGAAGCCGTGCCCGACATACCACAAATACATTTTCGCTAAAGCATTCTTTCACGGAGCGCGTAAAGGCGTATCTATGGGTGTAATGGAAGGCCGCAGGCAAGTCAGATTTTATATGCAGGGAGTATGGTGGAACAACGATCCGCAATCATCGGCCAGAAACATTCTGCGTAACTGGGGCGCTCTATGACAAGCAAATGCACCGGCCTGATGGGGCGCATCTTAGGGCATAAGTTTGTTGGCAAGGTCCGTAATCATCGGGTAAAGAAAACTTACTACTATCATTATGTGGCCGTATGCCAGCGCTGCGGCGCGGTGACGGGAGAGAAGAAGTGAACGACAAAACAGGCGATATGCAATACAAAAAAATCCGATACGGCAAAGATGAAGTTGCAGCAGCAATGGCTAAGGTGGCATCTGAAATTTTGGCCGCTGCAAAAAACATGATGCCAGTCATTAAGTTCAAGGGCAATGAAATGCATGGCAAGCGCAAGCCATAGCCGCATGTATGACATTTATTGTAAATGTAAGGGGTGGATTTAGTGCTGAAGGCTCACATCAAAAAGAAAGTGCGTGATGCTGCTGATAAGGCATTTCCGCAGAAGATGGAAATGTCATGGGTTGATGGTGCAGGCATGTACAATCATGCATGCCATCTCAATGCAGTTAATGCCGTGCGTGATGGTAGGGCATGCGCTGTTGTTGAGTGTGTGGTGCTTGATGATGCGTATGCCACGGCACACTATATCAACCTAGACAGTCGCGGAAAGTATATCGACCTGACGCTGGGTTATTTCTGGGCAGGCGCGGATTATAGGTTTGTCCGACTGGTTCCAATGACGGAGTGGGGTTCAATCAGCGACAAGCTGAACGAACTGAAAGCCAGACTATGCAAGCCAGTTAAATCGGCAATGTGGTCGTGGTATTCAAATAACGAATTATGCTAAGGGGTGGATTTGATGAAAAAGGTTGATTACAGCACTATTGATGCTCTAATTTTCCAAAAGATTTCTTCGGGAGAAAATACATTCTCCAGGATAGGTGGCGGTGAGGTTTTTGGTGAGGCGGACAGGATATCAAATGAAAGTGGCGGCGAAGCGTTCAGGGTTATTGACCGCAGATTGCAGGCGCTCCGCAAGGCGGGCAAAATAAAATACACCACAGCAGACAAATGGATTGTTGCATAGCGATATCCTCAACGATTGCATGAGTGTAATCATGATACAATCCCTCTCATAACCCAGAGGGATTTTTTATGTCCAAAATCGATGCAGTTAATGCCTACATCAAAGACCGCGTGGCGAATAATAATCGCCTGATTGAGCGCGAACGCTGTGGATTTGCGCAGACCGCAGACCAGAAGCACGACCGGATTTATTCTGAGCTCGGCTATCCCGAAGAAATCACCCCGCAGATGTTCCGACAGACCTACGAGCGTCATCCAGCAGCTACCGCAGGTGTGCATCGCATTCTGGATAAGTGCTGGTCTAATTTTCCGCAAGTGCTGGAGAAAGGCCGGGATGATGAAGCTGAAACCACATGGGAGACTGAAGTCAACGGCGTAATGAAGCGACTCTGGCCTTTCATCAAAGATGCTGACCGCCGCAACCTGGTTAACCGCTACTCGTGCATCATCATGCAGATTAATGACGGCCTTCCGTGGGACCAGCCAGTAGCAACCAGCAAAACTAGGCTAACCCAGGGGCGCGCAATTACGCGATTCATCCCGGCATGGGAGGAGCAGATTCGTCCATCTGAGTGGGACAATGATGAAAGGTCGGACAACTACGGTCAACCTAAAATGTGGGAGTATCAGGAGTCATATGTTGACAGTCTGAACACTGATGGCAAGCCAGAGCGCAGCGTGAAGATTCATCCTGACCGCGTTATCGTGCTGGCTGAAGGGGCAATGGATGGCTCGATTTATTCCGGCATCCCACTGTTGCGCGCTGGCTTCAATAGCCTCATCGACATGGCGAAGATTTCAGGTTCAAGCGCAGAAGGTTTCCTGAAGAACGCCAGCCGCCAGCTGAACGTGAACTACAACAAGGAAAACGTTAGTGCGCAGTCCCTTGCTCAGCAGATGGGTGTAACTCTGGATGAGCTGGGTGACACGCTCAATGAAGACGTGGCGCGCCTTAACGAAGCCATTGATGCCGCCATGTTCACGATGGGTGCTGATGTGAAGGTTTTGAGCGTAACTCCAGCAGATCCGGAGCCATCCTGGACGGTAGCAGCCAACCAGTTTGCCGCGTCAATTCAGCTGCCATTCACCATCGTATTTGGACAGCAGACAGGCCGCCTTGCCTCGGATGAAGATAAGACAGATGCAGCCAACCGCGCAATGCAGCGCCGCGCCGGGTTCCTGGACTGGCTAATCGCCAACATCATTGAGCGCCTGACTAAGTTCGGCATCGTAAACCCCGCGCCATCCGAAATAGAAATCGAGTGGGATGACCTGCTGGCCCCGACTGACGATGAAAAGGTGACCCTGGCATCCAAGCTGGCTGACATTAATTATAAATGCACACAGGCCGGTGAAATCACAGCTTTCAGCATTGATGAGCTGCGCCGCGCTGCGGGGTATGAGGCCCTGACGCCTAAAGAGGCTCAGGCAATGCTGGCCATGCGTATGAAGATGGCGGCAGAGGCTCAGGCTCAGGCGCAGCAGCAACAGAGTGCACCAGATGCAACTGCTTAAAATCAATGCGCGGATTCCTTCGCCGCGCCTTCCCACCTCAACCACTGACCCTGTGGGCGCTAATCGTCGGGTCGGTGCTGCATGGAAGGTGCTGGATGATAAATACAAGGAGCTACAGCGCCGCATCATTGAACTGTTCGATGGCATTCAGTCGGTGCAGGTCAATGCTGAAGGCTACGGATACCAGTACGACTTCAGCGCCCAGCGTGCAGCATCCATCAGCGACGAAATCCAGCGCATCTTAGATGAGGTTCTGCTGGATGGTGCTGACTATAATCGGCTATGGATTGGCATCGATGTGAGCGGCGCGTATGAGTCAGGAGTGAGACTGGCGCAGGGCAATCTCGCTAACATGAGCGCTGATTATGCAGCACAGCGCACCATCAGCGACATCCTCTACTCTGAGCCGTACATGCGCCGCCTGGGTATTGCATACTCATCCACCTACAGCGACTGGCGCGGGTTGAGTGACCAGGGGCGTGCGCAACTGGCTAGCGTCATCACTGAAGGCATCGCAACCGGAAAGTCACCAGTAGGCGTCAAGGATGACATCGTTAAGCGCCTGGATGTGAGCCACAGCTACGCGAAGCAGCTGGCGCAGACCGAAATAACCGGAGCGCTACGCAAGGCCAGGCAGGATGAGTCGACCGAGGCCAATGTGCTGCTGGGCTTGAATGTGGCAATCCTCTGGTCTTCAGCGCTAATCCCTACGACCCGCGTTACGCACGCGCAGAGGCATGGTGGCGTTTATTCACCACAAGAAGTCGCTGAGTTTTATTCGCGTGATGGCAATCGCTATAACTGCCACTGTGGCAACACTGAGGTGTTGATAGTCGATGGAGAACCCCAGATGACCGAGCGCGCGAAGGAGAGATATGCTGAGGCTAAATCGGCATGGTTCGGAAGCAGGAAAAAATAAACCCGCGCATGGCGGGTTTTGTCTAAGCAGACGGCTTTACGGTGTCACTCATCAGGTGAGCGCTCAAGAAGCTCAGCTATTAGCTCGTTTGCATCACTCAGTATGCGGGATGGAATGCCGTCAGATGGCGAGCATTCTTCATAGTTGTCATAAAGGTGTGCATAATCACTGCCAATAACGCGATATTGAGAATCTTTCTGCCATTCATATTTCTTCTCAATATATCCATTGGTCATCAGCTGGTCGTAAGTGATTCCACCGTGCATTGGTAACGAATGGATGCCTTCTGTGCTTTTAAATAATGGATGAGATTCAAATATGTTTGCGTAAACGTTCCAGCAAAAACATGTTCCGCTGTGCCACCCGACAACCTGTACAGAGAAATTCCTGTCTTTGTGAAGTGTCCATGTAACCTTGGGTATTGGTAATTCTTGCATCACTCTCTCTCCTGTAGTGGTTATTGGCCCAATGCCTTGGCGATTAGTGATTCCGCTGCTTCCATCCGGCCCCATGTCGAAGAAGGCTTGTCCGGTTGCGGATACGTGTGCTTTTTGACGATAGCTACCATTTCCTGCAGCGCGTCAAGAAGCTCTGGTGCTGCGGCAAGCAACCTTCCCGCCTCATCCTCTTTACCGCTAACTAAAAGTTGAGCGATAACATCATCGCTTTCGCTTCTGACCTCACCCAAAACCTCTGAATAATGCCATGGTCCAAACTCATTCATACAACCCCCTAAACAAACGCATAAACACACACTCCCATAACCGCAAAGACAGCCCAGCCTAGCCAAAAATTCTCAGTGGATATCATGGGAGTGCTCCAGTAAAAAAGTCTGCGGGTTAGGCAGCCTGATCGTTAAAGCCTTTCTCTGTGAAGAACTTCAGACCTTCTGAATAAGCAGTGATTAGCTCCTGAGAATCAGGCTCACTTGCAAATTCAGGAGTCCATAATTTTTGCTCTTCAATGCCACGTTTAAGCTTTCCTACAATGACCCGTTCGATGTATTCACGACGACTATCAAGAAGCTCAGGCGATGCCTGTGTCATGTAAAAAATAAGCTGCTCAATCACGCCGCTCACCTCGCTGTCACAATGTCTTTAGATTTACGATAACCTGCTGCGTATTTCGCAACCTCTGGCAAACAAGCTGACCCACTTTCATGCTTATTTACCATGCTGAATCTGAATCAGCGTTTCGTGGTTAACTGTTACTGCTTTGCGATGGTCGTTCTGGTTAACCAGTCGCCAGAGATATCCGCACGCAAGTGGGATAACATTCCAGCGAGCGCCTGACCAGGTTACGGTTGATGTTTTCATTTGAATCACGTGCTCTAATAGTTAAAATCGCAAGACTGCTCTTCTGCGGTCTGTTTGGCAAAGAAGTAAGCCCAATCCTCAGCAAAGCGAACTGGCATTTTATTGCCATGAATATCAAAATACTGAATTCCGGACTGCTCATTGCACTGAGCAAGAATTTCAGCAAGAGCAGAATCAGATTCACGTGCATTGCATGCCAGAAAAATTTGTTTGATTTCTGCCATGTCGATTTTTGTGGTCATATCTCATCCTCCGCAGCACCATTGCCGCTCTATGTGTAGTAGATTAGATGCCCCCGCAGTAGATGTCAACAGCCCGCAGTAGAATATGATAGAATTATTTTAAGTTGAGCGAGGAGTGAGCGATGAAGATTTCACAGAAAGGTATCGACCTGATTAAGCAGTTTGAAGGTATCAACCTTAAAGCATACCCAGACCCAGGAACAGGCGGCGAGCCGTGGACGATTGGTTATGGCACCACAGTTTACCCATCAGGAGCAAAGGTTGCCAAGGGAGACACTATCACACCGAATCATGCTGAGTATTGCCTGCGCCATGACGTTGAAAAATTTGAAGCTGGCGTGAGCAATGCCCTGACTGTGGAGACCACTCAGCACCAGTTCGATGCGATGGTATCGCTGGCATACAACATTGGCCTCGGCAACTTCACCAAATCCACGCTTCTACGCAAGCATAATGCCAAATGCTGGCAGTGCGCCGCTGCTCAGTTTGGCGTATGGCGCAATGCTGGCGGCAAGGTGATGAATGGGCTGATTCGCCGCCGTGCTGCTGAACGCGAGCTTTACATGTCATGATTCTCTTAATCTCCATATGGATGCCGGACGCGCTTAAATCCATAGAGTGGCGGCTGTGGGAGTATAGGGGGCTATATAAGAGTCACCGCCGATATTATCGGAATCAACAGAAAGCATACGAAGCAACCAAGCTGACTGTTGGTGTTTTTGTTCTTTGCGGAGGGTGGATTGCATGAAGCGCTTCAACACCTGGCTGATGTCAATCTGGGGTATGATTGTGGGCTGGTTCGTCACCTTCCCGCAAGACCTGAACAATCTCTGGTCAGTCATGCCCGATGAAATCAAGAGCGCCATTCCGCCCAGTTACGCCAAGGGAATTGCGTTCGCTCTCTTCTGCTCAATGGTTATTGGTCGTAATGTAGCTAACCGGAAAGAGAAGAAGCAGCTAGAGCAGAAAGTAGAAGAGGTAACAAAAGATGACAGCGCAAATTAAATTAATTGTTGCTGGCGTTATTCTTGCACTGCTTACCGCCTCTCACTTATGGGCTTATCGGTCTGGCTGGTCTGCACATTCAGATAAGGTCAATAAAGAATTCGCAGAACGCAAAGCCCGCGCAGATGCCGCACAGGAGAAGAGCAACGCCAAAGCCGAAGAGGTTCGGGTTGTCACCGAAACCAAATACCGTACCGTCTACCGTGATGTGGTGAAATATGTCCAAGACCCGAATCGTACTGTGTGCAAGTTTGACGATACTGCTGTGCAGTTGCGCCAGCAGGCCATCGACGCTGCCAACGCCGTCAGCCTCAATGCTAAGTGAGCCGTGCAAACTGGTAGCTGCTGGAGCGGATAGTGATGCTGATTTGCAGGCTGATGTTGATAATGCGAAGTGTGCGGCGTCCCTGAGGCTTCAGGTTTACCAGTGGCAGGATTATTACAGCAATGCGAGGTAACTATGAGTGAGAAATTTAGCGTAGCGATTGATTATGACATTACCAATGGCAATGCGGAGAAGGCGTGGATTGTATTGAGTGGTGAGATTGTTGTTGACGGTGTGAAAATGACCTTCAGCAACTTCAGGGCACCGCTGGATGGAGGTGTTAAGTTCGACGAGGCAGACTAAAAGCATCGCAAAATAAAAGCCCCGCTAGGGGCTTTGTTTTAACCTTCTCCGTAACCAATTAGCTTACGCATCTTTCGCCTCCACAATCCGCACCAGTTCCGCACTGACTTTGCCATCGGCATAGTCGCCCAGCTTATAGTAATTGCTGGAGTTGCTTAGTAGGACGGGTTTAGCGCCTGCCTGAGAAAGGTTGGTTACCATATATGCAATAGTTTCTTTACTAACCACCAGAACAGCATCGCCTGATGTTGAGATTGAAGAAATTAATGCGGAGTTATCGGTAATATTACTGTAATCGCTGGTCAGTTGTGCTTTGGTGATGTCTAAGAATGGCATTGTAGACCTCTGAATGGATTGTTATCATGAGTGGTAGCCATCAGGTTATTGATGGAGACAAGATTATCAATGGCTTCACTGATTTGAGCAACAGAAACGACACCTTGCGTATACTGAACTTCAACACGGTTTCCTGCAATTTTAATATTAAGGTGGGTTGATTCGAAGCTGGCGCAAGCGCCATTTAATAAACATTCACCTGACAGCTTTGCGATTGGCATTTATTTGCTCTCCAGTTCAATGGCGCGCCTGGCGCTTTCTAAGATTTCATTCATGTCCTGCTGCCGGTCTTTGTGGCCGCGCAGGCCTGCGCATAGTGCTTTCTTAATCAGGTGTTGTAGTGCCGGGTTGGTTACTTCGAACGCCTGCAGCACATCGTACACATCGATTGTAATGCCTTTGCATGGGCGGCTGTATTTCCCCAAGGGCAAATTAAGCACACCAGTGCCGGGAGGGACTTCTGATAAAACCTCATATCTATTGACCACACCACAAACCTGGCACTGAAAAATAACAGGCCCTGGCTCGGTGCCATCTGGTTTTTTTGGTGCTGTCGAGCCGCCCGCACCTGAGCCGCCACTTGCGTTCACATTCGGCTGATATCCAGGGAGATTAGCCATCACTCACCTCTCAAAGTAACTTTATTCTCACCATCCACATTAAAATTCTGGCGGATGAAGTCATACATCTCTTCGCGCGTCCATTCTTTCATGCCAACGTAGCATGCCGCATACTGGCGAACGCCGCGCAACGTAATTGGCTGGCGTTCCGTTACAATCTTTGTCAGCGCATCAATCGGCTCACTTCTTTTCTTTCCCATTACTCCCTCTCAAAATTAACTTGCGCTTATGGTGACGTAGATATAGTATCAAGTCAAGCGATGGAGTAGATTGTATCACAAAGAGGAGTAGAATGTGGAAAGCAACCTGGAAGATATAAAGCGAAAGGCCATCATGTATCCGCTGCAATGTCTCAACAAGCTAGGCGCTGACGAGGATATGATTGCAAATGTTCAGCAAAGCATCACAGCATGGGTGGAGGCAGCGTATCGTGACGGCCAACATAGCTCATTTGAAGCATTCGATAAGAAAATTAACCAGTGTTACGAAGGTTTTGACAAGATTCTTCGTAGTGAAGGAAATTCAGTTTTGTGATGAGGATAACTACCTCATCAGCGAAAAAAATCGCCATCAAATATTACGGGAGCATGAGCATATGCCAGCACAGACAGAACGAAGCAATGATGAAATCGAGGAGCAGGCGCTGATTGAAAAATTAGACCTGCTTGACCGTGAGCGTAACATTGTACAACAGCGTCTGCGTGAGGTTCGCAACCGCATAGGCCGAAACAAGCAGAGCATGGTTTCATGGCCTGGAGTGCATCCGCGCCTTGATAATGTCTATTATAAATATGGTGAGCAAAAATGAATTATTCCGAACTGAATGATTACCAAATAAATAATCTTGTTCATAATTTCATTGTATGCGGTGGTAAATATACGCTAGTTTTTGGTGAAGATTACGACATTCGATGGATTGATAATTCGGATGGGCTGGTAGTTAAAACCAGCAAGCAAAGCTACGGCACTCAGTTAAAAAATTACTGCAACTCATGGGCTGATGCCGGGCCGATTATTGAAAAACACATGATTTGCCTTGCGGCGGATGTGTTCGCACAACCTCAAGACGGCGGTAAATGGGTGGCTCAACCTGCATATGGCTGGCAGCACGAGCGAATTCGGCATGACAACCCCCTCCGTGCCGCCATGATTGTATTCCTGATGATGCAGGAGCAAAAATAATGCCACAGCTAACGCTCGAAAAAGCAAGAGAGCTACTCAAGAGACTCCAGTATGCCAAGGCGCAAATAGGTCAGCTATCGCTTAATGATGAGATGTACAAGCAGGCCCTGGAGAAGTTGATTCCTATGTGGGAGCGTCAACTAAGCAGCAATCTTCGCAGTGAATGGAAAGTCAAAAATGAAAACTCATGATATTGCCATTAAGGCTCGAAAAAGAATAGAAGATGTATGGTTTGGCAAAAAGTGGCACAACAAGCGATATGAGCTATACGCGAAGTGTCGGGGCTTGATTGCTGGCGACCAGATAGAGAATGCAGTATTCCACGACGACTGGCGACATGCTGATCGTTAAACCAAAGAGAGGGGGAGGGGTTTAGGATGAGTAAATTCATTGCAGTTATTCACGGCTGGCACGTGCACAGTAACGGTTTTAATGTTCACGAATTCGAAGCTACAGACAGGACCGAAGCCAATCAGAAAGCCGCACATCTCGCAATGCAGCGTCAGAAAAGCTTCGACACCTGTGATTATGTTGTTGTCGAAATAGCCTCAAGCGAATCAATTAACCGCCACCGGAAATTAACCCTTCGCGAAAGATTAACAGGGAGGACTCATGCGCCAACTAACCGCCAGTGAAGCAAGTAACGATGAGATGGAGCGGCAGAGGTTTGAAAACGCCATGAAAGATGAGTTTGGTAGCCTCGTTGATTTAAGTATATGCGGTAACGATGACGGCGAGTATTTTGCTTGGGATATTCATGTTGCATGGTATGCCTGGCAGGCAGCATTGAAAAGCAAGCAGGGGGAAGTATGATTTATCGCCGAGGTTGGGTTCCGGTGCTTTACCGGTTAGAGCTTGAGAAAAGACTCAAAGAGAAAGGGTTTGAAAACTGGCAGCACATATCAAGATTTCTGTGTGAAGGCGATAAAAACTCTTGGGCTGAAGACGACTTATGGCCTGAGCGATATGCATATCAGGTTGTCGATAATACCGAATGGCAGAGCAAGCGCGATGCTAAATTCTGGCAGCGTTTAAATCGTTTATGGTTTGTCCCTATCTGGATAATTACCATTCCTTTCCAGTGGCTGTTCAGGGGAAAAATCGGATTTGAGACAACATCCAAACTTGGTCAAATATGCCAGAGAATAACTGGACTGGAGTAATCATGACAAAGCGAGAAAAGCTTTTAGAGCGAATAAGAATTCACATCATAAATGGCGATGAGTCCGCTGCCATGCGGATTTACATTGAAAACAAATGCATATCATATCAATCGTATAACGAAACAGCGAAATCGGCGCGCTTATCAAGAGGGCCAACTCAGTGACAATATACGTTGTTTTTTATTTATTTTACGCATTCATGGCCGGAATGATGGCTGAGTGGTCACATACCCGAATGCAACAACTTAATTATCGAAAACACTTGGTCACAATGGCGCTTTTTGTAGGTGCGCTATGGCCTCTGTTTATTTTCAGGAGTCGATCATGAACAACGTCATCCCACTCCGACATGAAGGTAATATTTATGATTAACCTATTCATCGCAACCGCAGCATACAGCGCAGTTCGCGCAGCAGTATCCACAGACCTCCAGCATCTGCTGGTTTACGTGGCAATAGCTGTGATGTGTATGCTGTTGATCGTGTTCGGTCATGAAGTTCATGGCCTGGACGATTAAGATAAATCCCCTTCCCATAACTCAAATAATAGTCCAGGCTTTCATGAGAAACGGAGGAATCCAACATGAAAGCCTTGTCTATCGCAATGTGCTCATTCTTCATATCCTGCTTCCTGGTTAATCCGGTTGGCATATTCCTGCTTGCCGCTGCCTCATGGGTACTAATGCCGTTTATCATAAATAAAACGTGATACAATCGTGCGCATTAAATGCACATGAGGCTATTACCATGATTGTGAAGATTGGCGAGAAATGGGTGGTTAAATCCGCCGATGGTTCGCAGCAGTTGGGCTCTTATGATACGGAGCAGGAAGCAAAAGACCGCCTCGCGCAGGCGGAAAAGTTCAAGCACGCCAGCAACAAACTTCAGGTCAACGTCCTGACCACTATCAACTCAGCCAGCAATATCAGTCGCCAGATTATCGATGGTGACTCACACATTGTTGTGCGCGGCGTTGTGCCGGTTGTTGATGATATTGTGATGAACGGAATTCTTTATCCCGGCGATGAGATTCGCAAATCCTATCAGGGACTGAATGGCAAGCCTGCTCCCTATGACCACCCGCAGGTCGATGGCAAGTATGTATCGGCCAATGAGGTGCGTGCGGTGAATCAGTACCATGTGGGTGCGTGGATTGAAAACGCCTCGCACGATGGCTCAAAACCTCTTGTTGACCTGAAAGTTAACGAGCGAATTGCATCGACAAGCGACAAGGGCCGGGAGCTTATCTCACGAATTGATGATCTCATGACCAACGTCGAGGCTGAGCCTCTGGATGTGTCAACTGGATTGCTGCTAAATAAAAAGGACGGGGCTGGCAACTCTAAAGGCAAAGCTTACAAGCATATTGCAAGCAACATGGAGTGGGACCACCTCGCAATTCTCCCTCCCGGCACCCCGGGTGCTGGACGCCCCGCGGACGGTGTTGGCCTGTTTGCTGCCAACGGTCAGGAAATCGAGCGCATGACAGTTAATTTAAATGAGTCGCAGGAACCTGACCGGAGCGCAAATAAGATGACCTGGCTTAAGAAAGCAACAAACTTCCTCACCAATAAACTGAGCTTTGACGATATCACCAGCCAGATTCGCGGGCTGATTAAAGCCGAGAATCCCGGTAAGGATATGTGGCCATATATCGTTGCTGTATATGACGATCGCTTTGGATTTGAGCTTGATGGCCAGACATATATGCAGCCCTACATGGTCATGGAAGATATGGTACAATTCGTCGGTGAACGGGTTAAGGCCGTTTATAAGACCGAGCTTGAGCCGGTTGAGACTAACAGCGAGGAAACAGGAATGAATGCAGAAGAAATGAAGGCGCTTTTAGCTGACGCGCTCAAGCCGGTGCAGGAGCAGCTTACCGCTACCAACACCGAGCTGGCGGCGGTTAAAGCTCAGAACGCTGAATTGCAGTCGCAGCTGACTGCAAACAGCAAGAAAGAAGAGAGTGAAATGCGCGCGGCTATTACTGCCGAACTCAAGTGGCCCGACTCAGTGGTTAACTCGCTCCAGGCCGATGCACTGCGCGACGCCTTTGCGCAGACCACTAAAGCGGCCCCGCTGAAAGCTGGCGACCCGCAAACTAACAGCGCCAAGGGTTCACTGGCAGATATGGAGGCACCTGAATAATGGCTATTCGTTACGGCTCCATCAAAGGCGGTCCAGCCCGCAAGAATGACCCACAGGTGCAGGAAGCCATCATGGCTGCTGCTGTTCTGCCAGGCACGCTCGTTGCGCTGAATGGTTCAAACCAGTTCGCTGCAGCAACCACTGCTGGTGCTTACGCATACCCACTGCTGCTGCAGGAAAACTATATTGGTGGCATGGAAGTGTCACAGGCTGTCCCTGCTGGCGCAACTGGCGTTGCTCTGATGTGCGAATTCGGCGTGACTTATCACGCGCTGGTTGCGGCATCATCTGTGCTGGCAAAAAACACTCCGCTGTCAAAGAATGCTTCTGGCGTTCTGAAGGTAGCGGCTGCAGGTGAGCAGGTTATCTTCTTTGCACACGAAGCCTACACCGTTTCATCCACTGGTCCAGAGCTGGTAGCTGTACGCCGCGCTGGTAACGCAGAATTAGCGAGCGCATAAATATGACAATCATGAAAGCAGTGTTTAGCAAGCCGCTGATTGCCAACTCTAAAGTAGTTGCAGGTCAGTGGAAGGCGCTTGGCATTGACCGCCAGGTATTCGCAAACAAAGAACAGGCGCTGAGCGCCGAGTATCAGACAAACGCAACCGCGCTGATCACTCGTGACTTCTGGCGTGAAGTTGATAACGTTACTACCCGTGTATTCCGCAATGAAGCGGGCATGGACATGATGAACGACCTGATGGGCCTGGCTGCGAATATCGACATTGGTAAGACTGTGGCTATTAGCCGCATTGCTTCCGATGCTGGCCGAGTGGTTCGCACCATCTCTGGTCAGGTTCCTGAAGACCTGGATAAAACTCGCTATGACTACAGCGGCGATGTAATTCCAATCTTTAAATCAGGCTATGGCCGCAACTGGCGCGAAGTTGAAGGTATGCGCTCAGAAGGTTTTGACCCGTTCCTGGACGACCAGGCAAACATCTCGTTTGCGCTACGTCAGGATATGGCGCAATACCTGCTGACTGGCGATACATCGCTGAACGTAAACGGCGTGTATACCGGATACGGCATCACCAACCATCCAAACACGGTTCAGATTGACCTTTCTGGCATTGACCTGCAAGTTGCCACGCCTGATGAGATTGTAGCGTTCTTCAATTCAACGGTGGCAACTCTGCTTGATGCGCAGAACGTGTTTGAGCCGGTTGATGTTTGGGTTTCTCCTTCAATTCGTCGCTCACTGAGCCGCCCATACTCTGACTCTCAGGGCTTCAAGGCGGGCACTATTGAAGATTACGTCCTGAGCTTTGGTCGAACTGGCGACGTTGGCCGCATCCGTAAGATTGGTACTAACTATCTGCTGACTGGTAACCAGTTTGTTGCTTATGTTCGCAATGACCTGTACATCCGTCCGCGTGTTGGTCAGCCAGTTTCTACCTATGCTGAGCCGCGCACTACTCCACATGCCGATTTTAACTTCCTGGTATGGGGCGCTATGGGTCTGCAAATCCGTAAGGATTACAATGGCCGTAGCAAAGTGTTCCACGGTTACGGAAACCAGACGCCACTCTGATGATAGGGGCTACGGCCCCTTTCTTAACTGGAGATTTAATTAAATGTCTAAGAAAAAATACCGCGTGACGCACTCTGGCCTGAACATTCTGGAGAAGGGAGTGATGCGCCAGCTTGAAGTTGGCGAAGAGTTCACTCATGACGATCTGCCTGATTTCTGGCAATCAAAGGTCGCTGAAGTTAATGCTGATGGCGAAAAAGATTTCGAAGTTGCCACTCCGAAAGAAAAGACAGCACAAAAGACCAAATCTTAATGCGCCGAGTAGCATTTTGAAATATATTAAACCCGCTAATGCGGGTTTTTTATTGCCCATTCAATGAGGATTTCAAAATGGCACAACGCTATAACGTTCTCGTTAACGGCACAACAGGCTCAACCAAGCTGCCGGTTAACTCACCTGACATTTATTATAATTCGCCTGTGATGGGTGCTGACTCTGACAAGGTTGATGTTTACCTTGAGTTCTTCGACGCATCCGGCAATCCAGTAACTCCGACTGCCGGTCAGGTTTTTGTATACGGCCTTCCTGTGGCGCAGAACTGGCTGCCTGCTGTTGGCTCGCCTTTAAATGCAACCGCCGTCAGTGCGGGAATCAGCTCATACGTTCCACCAATGATGGATGGGCTGTGCACGCAGGCGCGCGTACGTTTCGTAGGAATTCAGGGCGCAGCTACCGCATCTGCTGTTGTGTATAAGAGGTAACCGATATGTCATATCCAAACAGAAGGGGCGGAGGCACTCCCGGCACTCCAGGTGCAGATGGCAAACAGGTGGAGTTGCAGGAAGGCAGCGGTTATATTCAGTGGCGCTACGTGGGTGAAACGACGTGGCGCAATCTGATGCCGCTGACAGATATCTCAGGCGCTGACGGGAGGAGCGTTAACCTGCGCGTTAATGCGGGTTGGGTTCAATGGCAGCATGATGGTGATTCAGCCTGGCAAAACCTCATGAGCATGGATGATATGCGCGGAGCGGATGGTGCGGATGGAGAGAATGGTGCGGACGGCCCACCCAATCAGCTGAGCGTCGGTAGCGTCACATCATCAGCACCAGGAACAGCGCCTCAGGTGACCATCACTGGAGAATCGCCCTCTCAGGTCATCAACTTCTCGCTGCCACAGCCACGCGATGGCATCAACGGCACCAACGCATCGTTACAGGTAGGCAATGTAACCTCACTGCCAGCCGGAAGCACGCCGACAGTGCAGATTACCGGCACCGCGCCAACACAGACAATCAATTTCGGCATCCCTTTACCCATTAGCGGCACCAACGGCACAAACGGGCAGAACAACACTATCACTATCGGTACAGTGACGGCCTTACCTGCTGGTGCTACGCCAACTGCATCAATCACTGGCACATCACCAAATCAGGTGCTTAATCTGGGCATTCCGCTGCCACTAAACGGCACTAATGGCGCTAATAATACGCTGAACATCGGCACCGTTTCCAGCGGGCCAGCAGCAGCAACTATCACCGGAAATTCTCCTAACCAGACACTAAACCTTGTGTTGCCACCAGGCAGCCCGGGCACTAATGGCACCAACGGAACGAACGGTGTGGGAATCGCATCACAGGCGATCACCTATCAGCAATCAGCCTCCGGCACCACAGCGCCAACCGGCACATGGACTTCGGCCATACCGGCCATAATCAAAGGCACCTATCTGTGGACGCGCATAGTGCTGACGCTGACCGACGGAAACGCATCAACCTCTTATGCTGTGGCATATCAAGCTGTCGATGGAACGAATGGCACAAATGGTACGAACGGCACCAATGGTGCCAACTACACTCCGCAGACTATGGTTTCGCGCACTGTTACAGTTGCTACGCCGTACCAGCACACCGACCTGACCAAAACATTTAAAGTTATGCTTAATGCGCGCTCTACGCAGACAGTTACTGTTGCTGGCCTGGTAAATGACCGTGTTGAGTTGCGTGTTGGCCCGAGCGCTTCATCTGTAGCGCCAGGAGGAAGTGGTGGGTTCTCAGTTGGTGTATGGGAATCTGGAATAACTGGCATTTCCCTGATGGTTGGCGCAGCAGTGCAGGATGGCGGCCAGTTAACTGCCGATGTTCCGGCCGGCTGGTACTTCCAGATAAACAGGCTTTCAGGAACGAATGCCACGATTGTAAGTTGCTTCACTCAGTCAATGAGCTAATAAAAAAGCCCCGCGAGGGGCTTTGTTTTATTGAGCTTTATTGTTGTGAGAGTATTCACCGAAAAGCCTTACTGACGCTTCGTCATAAGCAATTGCCGCATCCAGCTCAGAGCTAAATCTGCCTAAATTATATCTTTTACCTTCAAACTTTATTCCTGCCATCCACTTTCCCCGGCTCTTGTCCCAGCATACACCTTTATAAATGGATGTTTTTTCCCTGGATTGCTTGCTTTGATTTCCTAGGTTGTAGCTGTGGCTTGTTGCATCTCTTAGGTTTTCAATCCTATTATCACTTCTGACCCTATTAATGTGATCTATCTCATCTGGGTAGAAGCCATGATGAAGAACGAATACGGCTCTATGGGCCAAAAACCTTCTTTGCATAAATTTAATATAAACATAGCCGTCAGAAGGAGATACTGCACCACAAGTCAATCCGATAAGGTCTTTCCTTCCGCCAGAATCTATCCATGTAAAGTGGCCGTCTCGGTAACTAACTCTGGTTAAGAATTTCTGTATTATTTCTTGCTGAGTCATGTGGAATCCTCTTCATTTATCCATCCCAGCAGCATATGACTAGGGCATGCACATGTCAACATGTGATACAATCTCAGCACCAATATAAAGAGGATTTAATTAAATGGCACAGTCAAAACCAGCAGCACCGAAACCAAAGCAGGGCGGCTCAGCAGTCAAACCAAACGGCAGCTCACGCTCTCCTGGTCGCGGTAAGCGCTGATATGGCGGCCAGCCTCGACATTATTGTGGCGCTGATGTATTTGGGCGCTGTCATTTACACACGGCGACTGGCTTTTGCCATGTTCCTTCCCGCGCTGTTTATGTCCGATGTTCTGGCTGGCTCAATCATTGACTACCTGACCAAAACGCCATCAAGCCCGGAGTTTGTTTACTTCCTGGCGCAAAGCATGATTTGGCTTATTCCGCCTATGCTGTTGCGTAAGTCGCCACAACTGGCGCTGTGTTCACTATCAATGTGTATTTACGAATGGCTCGTTGCGGTGGAGTCTTTTACCTGGCAGTACATCACGCCTGTTGAAACTCCGCTACACTCCGAGTATGCATTCTTAGTGGTCGCC
>Ga0157370_10000507_pt1 | contig 48626 bp, 40 predicted proteins | sample C35metaG_FD_113463 | JGI IMG/M metagenome (GOLD analysis project Ga0157370, IMG submission 113463) | Corn rhizosphere microbial communities from Kellogg Biological Station, Michigan, USA - C3-5 metaG | ecosystem: Host-associated > Plants > Roots > Rhizosphere > Soil | place: USA: Michigan...
TGCCCGCGTCCGAATTGATCTCGGTGGGCAATATCGGCCTGATGCAGGGCGTGAAGAAGTTCGAGCCCGATCGCGGCTTCCGCCTCGCCACCTATGCGATGTGGTGGATCCGCGCCTCGATCCAGGAATATATCCTGCGGTCGTGGAGCCTGGTGAAGATGGGCACGACGGCTGCGCAGAAGAAGCTTTTCTTCAACCTGCGCCGCATGAAGAGCCAGATCGACGCGTTCGAGGATGGCGACCTTTCGCCCGAGCATGTCACCAAGATCGCGACCGATCTGGGCGTGACCGAGGAAGAGGTCACCATCATGAATCGCCGCATGGCGATGGGTGGCGACACGTCGCTCAACGTCATGGTTGGCGAAGATGGCGATGCGCAGTGGCAGGATTGGCTGGTCGACAATGATCCGCTCCAGGACGAGCGCATCGCCGACGAGCAGGAGAAGGATGTCCGCCACGACATGCTGACCCAGGCGATGGAAAGCCTCAACGATCGCGAGAAGCATATCCTCGCCGAACGCCGCCTGGCGGACGACCCCAAGACGCTGGAGGAACTCTCCCAGGTCTATGGCGTCAGCCGCGAGCGCGTCCGCCAGATCGAGGTCCGCGCCTTCGACAAGTTGCAGAAGGCGATGATGCGGATCGCGGGCGAGAAGCGACTGCTTCCCGCCTAAATTCCGCGACGGCACTCAAACACTTCGTCATTGCGACCCCGGCGAAAGCCGGGGAAGCAATCCAGCCCACGGTTGGAACTGGGTTGCTTCGTCGCTCAGCTCCGTGTGGCGACGTTATCCTGCGACGAATCCCACCCGCCACCGAGCGCGCGGAAGGACGCGACCGCGGCCCTTGCCGCCTGGGCTTGTGCCTGCGCCCGCGCATCGCGCGTCGCGAGCAGGCGTTCGTCCGCGTCGAGCACGTCGAGCAGGCTGACCGCCCCGCTCTTGTAAGCCGCCAGCGACGCCTGTTGCGCGCGTATCAGCGATGCCTCTCCTTCAGCCAGATCATGTTGCTGCGATTCGCTGTTCATCAGCGTGGAGAAGGCATTCTCCACGTCTTCGCACGCCCGCAGCGCCGCCAGCCGATAGCCTGCGAGCGCTTCGGCGCGACGCCCTCTGGCGGCGGCTATCTCGGCATCGACGCGCGCAAAGTCGAACAGCCGCCAACGCAGGCCGGCAATACCCTGGGCCTGGTTGGCAGCGCCCGTGAAAAGACGGCTCACCGAACCGCTCGCGGTTCCGAGCAGGCCGCTCAAATCCAGCTTGGGATAATAGTCCGAGATCGCCGATCCGATCTGGGCGTTGGCCGCGACGAGCTTCTGTTCCGCCACGATGAGGTCGGGGCGTCGTCGCAGCAGATCGGCCGGGCCGCCGATCTCGGTGATCGCAGGCGCTATCGGAATCACCCCCGCAGCCGGCGCCAGCTCAGCGCGATAGGTTCCAGGCGGGGCGCCGAGCAGCACATCGAGCGCATTGCCTGCGCTGTCCAGCGCTGCTTGTAGGACCGGGAGCGTCGCCTTGACCTGCGACAAGGCCCCTTCCGCCCGCCGAAGCTGAAGCTCGGCGGCGACGCCCTTTCGATATTGAAGCGCGACGATGTCGACCAGTTGCTGCTGCGTGCGCACCTGCGCTTCGGCGATGGCAAGCCGCGCCTGCAGGCCGCGAATGGTGATATAGGTTTCCGCAACCTGCGCCGCGACCGCGAGACGGACCGCCGCCGCATCCGCGCGGGACGCGGAATGGTCCGCAATCGCGGCTTCGCGATCGCGCCGCAATCCGCCGAACAGATCGATTTCCCAGCTCGCGCCGAGATCGGCTTCATAAGCATTCGTATCCCGATCGAAGCCGGGCGTTGCGGTAAGCAGCCGCCCCGCGGCGGTCCCTATCGACTGACGCGCCGCAACCGCCTGGGCGGAAATGGTTCCGGACGGCAGCAACGCCGCATCGGCCTGGCGCAGCGCCGCTTTGGCCTGCCCCATTCGCGCAGCTGCCTGCGCAATCTCGAGATTCTGCGCGAGGGCCTGATCCACCAGCCTGCTGAGCAAGGGATCCCCGAAGCGCGCCCACCAGAGCGCGGCTTCGCCCGTTGCTGGCGCCGGACGCGCCGTTACGGCGTCACGGCCCAGGAAAGCCGCCGGCAAAGCCATATCCGGCCGGCGGTAATTGGGTCCGACCATGCAGCCGGACAGCAGGAGCGGTACCACCGCGGCGCAAACGGACAATTTTGGGCGAGACATGTCGGATAGCCTATCCAGCCAGTGAGTCTATGTGACCTTTATCTAAAATAGTCACTAGTCGTCAATTGTCCGCTGGTTTATAAGCCGGAGCGAGGTCCCTATAACGGCGTCATGCCTGCAAGCACCCAGCCAGCCCATCGCGGCCCCACCGAGCACGAGACCAGGGAACGGATCCTCGCGGCCGCGTTCGAGCATTTCAGCCAATATGGCTATGACAAGACGACGGTTTCGGACCTTTCGCGCGCGATCGGCTATTCGAAGGCCTATATCTATCGCTTCTTCGAATCGAAGCAGGCGATCGGGGAGGCGATCTGCGGCCAATGCCTCCAGCAGGTCGTAGACGAAGCGAGCGCCGCATCGGGCGAGGCTGGGTCTTCGGCCGAAGCGCTGCGCCGGCTGGTCCGCGCGATTGCCGCCAAAGGCCGGGGATTACTGGCTGAACATCGCAAGCTTTACGACGTCGCGGCCCATTCGGCGACAGAGCGCTGGGATTCCTATCTGTCGTTCGAACGCGGCGTCCAGCTGCTGGTGGAGCGCATCCTCCAGGCCGGCCGCGACTCGGGCGAATTCGAGCGCAAGACACCGCTCGACGAAAGCGCGCGCGCGATCCTGCTGGTGCTGCAGCCCTTCATGAATCTGGCGATGCTTCCCCATAATTCGGCCGACTTTCCGCAGGGCGCCGAGGAGGTGACGAACCTGATTCTGAGGAGTCTGGCGCCTTAGAGCCTATCCCCGCCTCTCCTATGACTTATGACCAATTGACTTAATAGTCACATGAGCGCAAACAGGTCTCCCTGTTCGGGGAGAACGAGATGCGCGGGGCTTCCAAATATGCTTCCATCGGCCTGACCGGGCTGGCGATCGTGACGATCGCCGGCTGCAGCAGGCCGCGACCGGATCCGCGCACCGAAGACCGGCTGGTCGAGGTGGCGACGATAAACGCCTCGCCTGCAGCGGGCCGCAGCGTCACCGGCGTGGTGAGGGCCAGGGTCCAAAGCGATCTTGGCTTCCGTGTCGGCGGCAAGATCAAGCAGCGCCTGGTCGATCCGGGCCAGGCGGTCCGTCGCGGCCAGCCGCTGATGCGGATCGATCGAACCGACTATGCGCTCGCGCTCGACGCCGCCCGCGCCCGCTCGATCCAGGCGTCGGCCGACGAGGCGCGTTACCGCGATCTGGTGGCGGCAGGTGCGGTTTCGGCCTCCACCTACGATCAGATGCGCGCCACGGCCGAAACCGCCCGCGCGCAGATGAAGGTCGCCGAGGACGAGGCGCATTACGGGATCCTGGTTGCCGATGCGGACGGCGTGGTGCTGGAGACGCTCGCCGAGCCCGGACAGGTCGTGACCCCAGGCCAGGTGGTGGTTCGCCTCGCCCATGCCGGACCGCGCGAGGCCGAGGTCAGCCTGCCGGAGACGGTCCGCCCGCCGATCGGCTCGATCGCACATGCGGCGCTGTTCGGCGGATCGGGCAAGGATGGCGGGACGGCGCGCCTGCGCCAGCTGTCCGCTTCGGCGGATCCCCAGACCCGCACCTATGATGCCCGTTATGTGCTGGAGGGAGAAACGGCCAAGGCCCCGCTGGGTTCGACCGTCACGCTGAGCCTGCCCGACGGCCGCGCCGCATCGGCGATGGAGGTACCGCTGGCGGCGATCATCGATCGGGGCCAGGGGCCTGGCGTGTGGCTCGTTGGCCCGCGCCAGCCGATCCTGAGCTGGCGGCCGGTCCGGCTGGCGAGCGTGAGCGACGAAAGCGCCACGATCGCGGGAGGGCTCGAACCGGGCGAGCAATTCGTCGCGCTCGGTGCGCATTTGCTTCACGCGGGCCAGCGGGTCCGCGTCGCCCCGACCAAGGCGGCGGCGCAATGAGCGGCTTCAATCTTTCCGCATTCGCGGTTCGCCAGCGCACGCTGACCTTGTTCCTGATCCTGGCGATCGTCGTCGCAGGCGCCTTCTCCTTCCTCAGCCTCGGGCGCGCCGAAGACCCCGATTTCACGATCAAGGCGCTGACGGTGAGCGTCGCCTGGCCGGGCGCGACCGCGCAGGAGATGCAGGATCTGGTCGCCGATCCGCTGGAGAAGCGCATCCAGGAACTGCGCTGGTACGACCGGGTCGATACGTTCACGCGGCCCGGTCTCGCCTTCATGACGATCAGCCTGAGCGACACGATGCCGCCGAAGGACCTGCCCGACCAGCTCTACCAGGCGCGCAAGAAGATCGCCGATGAAAGCGGAAAGCTGCCACCGGGCGTGCTCCCGCCGGCCGTGAACGACGAATATTCGGACGTCACCTTCGCCATGTACGCGCTCAAGGCGAAGGGCTTTCCGCAGCGCCTGCTGGTGCGCAAGGCGGAGGGCATCCGCATGCAATTGCTCCACGTCCCCGGCGTGGAAAAGGTCAACATCATCGGCGAACGGCCGGAGCGGATCTTCGTCAATTTCAACCAGGATCGGCTCGCCAATCTCGGCATAGTTCCCCGCGATATCGTGGATGCGCTGCGGCGGCAGAATGTGGTCACCTCGGCCGGCTCGATCGATACAAGGGGGCCGCAAACCTTCGTCAGGATCGATGGCGCCTTCGACGATCTGCAGGCAATCCGTGACACGCCCATCGTGGCCAATGGCAGGACCCTGAAGATCTCCGATGTGGCGGAGGTCGAACGCGGCTACGAAGACCCGCCGACGCTTCTCATCAACCATGACGGCGATCCCTGCGTGCTGCTTGGCGTCGTCATGCGCCGGGGCTGGAACGGACTGGCGCTCGGCAAGGCGTTGCACGCGGAGGAAGGGAACATCCAATCGTCCATCCCGACCGGCCTCACCTTCCAAAGCGTGGTCAACCAGCAGGCGATGATCAGCCATGCCGTCGACGAATTCATGATCAAGTTCGTCGCAGCCCTGGTCGTGGTGATGATCGTCAGCCTGATCAGCCTTGGCTGGCGGGTCGGCGTCGTCGTCGCCGCCGCCGTCCCGCTGACCCTGTCCGCCTTGTTCGTGATCATGATGATCACCGGCCGCGAATTCGACCGCATCTCGCTCGGCGCGATCATCCTGTCGCTGGGCTTGCTGGTCGACGACGCGATCATCGCGATCGAGATGATGGTCGTGAAGATGGAGGAAGGCTTCGAACGGGTGAAGGCCGCAGGCTATGCCTGGACCCACACCGCCGCGCCGATGCTGACCGGCACGTTGCTGACGATCATCGGATTGATGCCGATCGGCTTCGCCCAATCGGGCGCGGGCGAATATGCCGGCGGCATCTTCTGGATCGTGGCTTATGCGCTGATCGCGTCCTGGGTCGTGGCGGTCTATTTCACGCCCTATCTCGGCGTGAAGCTGCTGCCACCGATCGCGGCGGTCGCAGGCGGCGGCGCGGCAATCTATTCGACGCCGCGATATCAACGCTTTCGCCGGCTGGTCGGCTGGTCGGTCGCCCATAAGGGCAAGGTCGCGCTTGGCGTGGTGGCACTGTTCATCGCCGCGGTGATCGGCCTCGGCCGCCTGAGCCCCCAATTCTTCCCGACTTCCGAACGGCCCGAAGTGCTCGCCGAGATACGCATGCCCGAAGGCACCAGCATCGAGGTGACGCAGGCGGCGGTGAAGACGGTCGAGGATTATGTGCGCAAGCAGCCGGAAACGAAATCGGTCGTGTCCTTCATCGGCCAGGGCGCCGTGCGCTTCTTCCTGCCTTACGGTTCCGAGCTTCCCGACCCCGCCTTTGCCAAGATCGTGATCTGGACCGCGGGCCCCAAAGAGCGCGATGCCCTGAAATATCGCCTTCGCGAGCAGGTCGCCAAGGGCCTGCTGCCCCAGTCCAACCTGCGCGTGACCCAGTTCATTTTCGGCCCCTTCACGCCTTATCCCGTCGCGTTCCGCATCATGGGGCCGGATCCGCAGAAGCTGCGCGAGATCGCGGACCAGGCAGCGGCCGTCCTGCGGAACAATCCGCATATGCGCGACGTCAATCAGGATTGGGGCGAGCGCGTGCCGCAGGCGCATCTGGTGCTCGACCAGGATCGCCTCCGCCTGATCGGCCTGAGCTCGAGCGACGTGGCGCAGCAGCTCCAATTCCTGCTGAACGGCGTGTCCGTGACCCAGATGCGAGAGGACATAAGATCGGTCGATATCGTCGCTCGCTCCGCCGGCCCGCGCCGCCTGGAACCCGACCAGCTCGCGGATTTCACTTTGCGGACCAATGACGGCCGCGCCATCCCCTTATCCCAGGTCGGCCGGCTCGAGTTCCGCAGCGAAGATCCGATCCTCAAACGGCGCGACCATGTCCCCGCGATCGAGGTTCGCGGCGATGTCGATGAAGCGATGCAGCCGCCGCAGGTTTCCGCGGAAGTGTGGCAACAATTGCAGCCCCTGATCGCCAAGCTGCCCGCGGGCTATCGGATGGAAGTCGCCGGCAATAGCGAACAATCGGACAAGGCCAATGCCGCATTGGCCAAGGTCTTCCCGGTCATGCTCTTCCTGATGCTGGTGACGATCATGGCCCAGGTCCGATCCTTCCCGGCGATGGCGATGGTCTTCCTCACCGCCCCGCTCGGGCTGATCGGCGCGGTCCCGATGCTCGCGCTGTTCGGTCAACCGTTCGGGTTCGGCTCGATCCTGGGTGTGATCGGCCTGGCGGGCATCCTGATGCGCAACACGCTCATCCTGATCAGCCAGATCCACACCAACGAGGCTGACGGCATGGCTCCGTACGAGGCGGTCGTCGAGGCGACGGTGCAGCGGGCCAGGCCGGTCATCCTCACCGCCCTGGCGGCCGTGCTCGCCTTCATTCCGCTAACCCTCAGCGACTTTTGGGGACCGCTCGCATTCACGCTGATCGGGGGCGTCGCCGCGGGAACCGTCCTTACGCTGCTGTTCCTTCCGGCGACCTACGCGATCTGGTTCAGGATCAGACCGCGCGGCGGGGGTGCCGCGCCGCTGGAATCACGCCTCGACAAAGCCCTTTGGCGATCGCGTTTGGCGGGGCTGATCGCGGGCCTGCTCGGAAGGCCTGCCACGGACCTTCGCTAGGCCGTCAGCGCCGCACTTTTTCCTGATCGCCAGCGCTTCCGGAGACAAAGAAATGCGCATCGGAATCATAGGGGCAAGCGGCAATATCGGCTCGCGCGTGCACGCCGAAGCAGCCGGTCGAGGCCATCGGGTCGTGGCGGTCACACGCCGCGGCGCGGCGGCCCGGAACGAGCCCTGGCGTGATCTCGACATTTTCGACGTGGATGTGCTGGGGGCAGCGGTCGAGACGATCGACGTCCTCGTCAGCGCTTTCCACCCCGGCAACAGCCCACACGACACGATCGACGCATCACGCCGGGCGATCCCCGATCCCACGCTCTATCCGCGCGCCGCGGCCAATCTGGTCAAGGCGCTGGAACGGCGAAGCGCCACCCGCGCGATCGTGGTGGGCAGCGCGGGAAGCCTTGAAATCGCCCCGGGCAGAACCGCCGACGACGATGAGACCGCGCTGCGCGGGATGTTCCGGAGCCTGGGAATTCCGGAGGATTACACGCTCGCGGCAAAGGCCCATCGGCAGGCGCTCGATATCCTGCGGTGTTCGAACCGGCGTTGGAGCTACGCATGCCCCTCGACGGAGATTTATCCGGGTACCTGCACAGGCCGATTCCGGATCGGGGGAGACCAGCTCCTGATTGACGCCAATGGACGGAGCCACATTTCGTACGAGGATTTCGCGGTCGCGATCGTCGACGAGATCGAAGAGCCGCGGTTCATCCAGCGCCGCTTCACCGTCGGCTATTGAAATCGCGACGTCGCGCCACGCGCATCCCCCGCCCCCACTATCGGAGACCCGCATGTCCAGATCATTCTTTTCGATCCTCAGCCTCGCCGCCTTCTCGGCCTCGCTCTGCGTTTCACCGGCTGCTGCGTATGGTCCGGGGGCGCCAGCGCCCATCCGCGACGGCAGCCACGACTTCGATTTCAGCCCCGGCACCTGGCACACGCACGTCAGGCAAGTCCTGGACCCGCTGGAGGGCGGAACCCATGTCGTTGAGCTCGATGGCACCGTCACCACGCGCAAGGTCTGGGGCGGCCGCGCCTGGCTGGAGGAAATCGAAGCCGATGGCCCGGACGGCCATTGGGAGGGGATGACCTTGTTCCTCTACAACCCGAAATCGGGCCAGTGGAGCCAGTCCTACGCCGGCAGCGACGACGGTCAGATCAGCAGGACGGTCGGTTCGTTCCACGACGGCATCGGCGAATTATATTCCACCGAGATCTATCATGGCCGTCAGCTACTCGTGCGCGGCGTCTGGTCGGGCATCACCGCCAACGCACACGATTACACCATCTCTTATTCCAACGACGGTGGCAAAAGCTGGGCACCCGCCTTCATCGCCCACAAGACGCGGATCAAGTAACAGGGCAGGTCCGCCGGAGACGCTCGCTAGAACTTCTCGCTGATCCCGAAATAGATTTCGAGGTCAGGCGTATTCCGGTTCAGCCCCGCCTGCGCGCCGGCATCGAATTGCATCCGGTCCTTGGGTTGCCAGGCGAGATAGGCTCCGGCCAGCGCCTGGGTCGAATGGCCGGCGGGATCGCGGTCGCGGATCAATTTCCCCTCGACCGACATGCTCCATTGCTCGTTGAGCTTCACGCCAAGGCCCGCGGCGCTACCATAGGCCGAATGGCGGCCTTTGCCGTCGCTATCGACCGCCAGATCCCATTCGGGCGTCATTTCCAGCGTGAAGACCTGCGTCAGCGCGTAGCTGGTCGGCAGCAGCACGCCTGCGCCCCAATCGCCCGCACCGATTCCGTTCTTTCCGGTGGGCAGCGTCGCATAAGGCAGCACCGCCATCGAAAAGCCGTCGCCACTCGGGCTCGACAGGTTCTGCTTGAGACCTATCGTCATATCACCCGTGCCCGACACGCGATCGACCGCTCCGGTCGCGGTGTCGCGCGTGCGGCTATGGCCGAAGGCGGTCCAGCCGAGCCGGATCTCGGTGCTTTCGCCCACGCCGTAACGCGCGGAGATGGCGCCCGCGACGATCGTGTCGGTGCGGCTGTCGGGCTGTTTGTCGAGCGTCCAGTCGCCCAAGCCAACCTCGATCTGTAGATGGCCGGGATCGACCGTGCAGGCCGGCGTGTCGAGGCCGGGCCGCTCCGCGCACAAATCGCGCAGCTTGTTGGGATCGTCGTCGGCCCATGCCGGTGTGGCGATCAGGATAGCGGCAAGCAGCAGGTATTTCGTTCGCATCGGCAGCACAACCACGTGGCTTTTGGTAAGATCGGCTCATGCCCCGTTTGTGTGCGCCGCGCCATCGGCTAATAGCGCGAACGATGGTTTCTCTTGCGCGCTCGCGCCGCTCCGCGAACCGGTCCTGGCCCCGCCGCATCTTCGGCTGGATCCTCCGTCTCGTGATCGGCTTCTTCCTGCTGTCGATCCTGATGACGGTGATCTACCGTTTCGTGCCGCCGCCGATCACGCTCACCCAATTGGGCGACCTGGCGCAGGGCCATTCGATCTCGAAAAGCTGGATGCCCATCTCGCAGATGGATCCGCACATGGCGCGCGCCGCGATCGCCGCCGAGGACGGTAATTTCTGCGGGCATCATGGCTTTGATTTCAAGGCGATGGAGCAAGCCTTTCAGAATAATGAGAAAGGCAAGAAATTGCGTGGCGGCTCGACAATCAGCCAGCAGACCGCGAAGAACGTGTTCCTGTGGCAGGGCCGTTCCTACCTGCGCAAAGGGCTGGAAGCCTATTTCACCGTCCTGATCGAGCATACCTGGGGCAAGCGCCGGATCATGGAAGTCTATTTGAACGTCGCCGAGACCGGCATCCGCACCTACGGCGCCAATGCCGCCGCGCAGCGTTACTTCCAGCATGACGCCAGCCACCTGACCCCGGTCGAGGCCGCGCGCATCGCAGCGATCCTACCCCTCCCCTCCGAACGTGCAGCGATCGACCCGCACGGTCGCGTGCTGCGCTACGGCAACCGCATCCTCACGCGGATCGGAATCGTCCAGCGCGGCGGCTATGACCGGTGCGTGCGATGAGCGCTCCCGGTATCGGCCCGGCAATCGGTGTCGTCGTGATCGGGCGGAACGAAGGCGATCGGCTCAAGGCATCGCTCGCCTCGCTCAAGCGCCTCAAGCATGTCGTCTATGTCGATTCGGGGTCGACCGACGGCAGCCAGGAATTCGCGCGCGGGCTCGGCATCACCGTGGTCGAGCTGCCCGTCCCGCCCAAATTCACCGCCGCGCGCGCGCGCAATGCCGGGATCGAGGCGTTGCTCAACGCCGCGCCGAAGCTCACCAAGATCCAGTTCGTCGATGGCGACTGCACGGTCGAGCCCGACTGGATCGAAACCGCCTCGGCCGCGCTCAACGCCGACCCGCACTTGGGCGGGGTGTTCGGACGGCGGCGCGAGGTCGCGCCCGAACGCAGCATCTATAACCGCATGTGCGACGTCGAATGGAACGTGCCTGTCGGGCCGACCCACGGCACGGGCGGCGACGCGATGTTCCGCGTCGAAGCACTCAAGGCGGTAGCGGGCTACGACCCGTCGCTGATCGCGGGCGAGGAGCCCGATATGTGCCTGCGGATGAGCCGCCACGGCTGGCGCTTCGCACGGATCGACGCGCCGATGACGCGCCATGACGCGCAGATCACGCGCTTCGGCCAATGGTGGCGCCGCGCCAAGCGCGCGGGCTTCGCCGCCGCCAGCCATGTCGCGCGCCACCGCGAAGGATCGCTGCCTGGCGATGTCGGCCAGGTGAAGCGGATGCTCATCTGGGGCGCCGCGGTGCCGGCGCTATTCGTGCTTTCGATCTTGCTTGCGCTGGCCGTGCCGCGCCTCGCGCCGATCGCGCTTCTGGTTCCGGTGTTGCTCATGCTGCAATGGCTGCGGCTGTCGCTGGCCGAGCGTCGCACAATGCCGAACTGGCCGCTGGCGCTGCAGGCGGGCGGCTTGCGCGTGCTGCATCAATTTGCGGCGCTGGCCGGCCTCCTATCTTATTGGCGCGGCCGCCTGCTCGGCAAGGAACGCGGGCTGATCGAGTATAAATAGCGCGGGAGCTGGATTGCTTCCCCCAGCTTTCGCGGGGGTCGCAATGAGGTCGGATAATATGTCCCCGTCATTGCGAGCCGCGTAGCGGCGCAGCAATCCAGGCCCGAGCTTACGCTTAGTCGACCCGTTCGGTCCGCACCCAATCCTGCTTCTCCTTCTTCTTCGCAAGCCGCGCATAAAGCGCGAGCTTCCAGAAGAGATAGAAAGGCAGCCGCACCAGCATCCTCGGCTCAAGCATCTCGCGCCCGGCCAGGGCCCAAGCCATCAGCACCGAGGCCAGCATCGCCGCCAACAGGGCCGACGACAAATGGAATGGCGCCGCCACACCAGCCAAAGCCAGCAGGCCGGTCACGACCCAGACGAGCGCATTGACCATCAGCAGCAAGGTCAAGGGTGGCACCATCAAATGCAGCCCCATCCAGATTTCGGGCCAGCGCAACCTGCTGAGGCCACGCGCAAACAAGGGCAAGGCGGTCGACCGCGCGGTCGCCATGAAGCCACCTTCCCAGCGCGCACGCTGCGTCTCTGTGCCCGCAACATTGCTCGGCACGGACCAGATATGCGCGGCCTCCTCGAAGGCAGGCGGTGCGCCCGCTTCGATCAGTTCCAGCCCGATCGCCAGGTCCTCGACAATATTGCCCGTCGCCAGATCGAGCGCCGCGAAGCGCGCCCAAGGGAAGGCCATGCCCGATCCGGTCATCAGCGCAGGCGCGTCCAGACGGCTGCCCCCGCGCTGGCGCACGAGATTCTTCACCAGCATCGCGAAATTGGAAATCTGCACCAGCGGCGCGTCGCCGGGACGGCTGCGGAACATATAGCTTCCCTGGACCGCGCTATTGTGCGCAGCGGCGGCATCGGCCAGCCGCTCGATCGTGCCTGGGTCGATCGTGCAATCCGCGTCGATCACGATCACGATATCGGGCGGATCGCTCGCAAGCTGCTCGCGCCCGAAGGCGAGAGCATAACCTTTGCCCCGCCGCGTCGGATCGGTGAGCGCGGCCACGTCCGCCCCAGCCGTGCGCGCCTCGTCGGCGGTGCCGTCGCTGCAATTATGCGCAATCACCAGATGACGCGTGCCCTCGGGCAGATAAAGCGCGATCGCCGCCACCGAGGCGCCGATCGTGCCCTGCTCGTTATGCGCGGGCGTGAGGATCGCGATTTTGCGCGGTCCTTCCCGATATTGGCGCCGCGCCTGCGGTACCAACCCCAGCACGACTTCGGCCAGGAAAATGAGATCGATCGCCCACAAGGGCACGAGCGCGACGATGATGATTAGCGCGATCACAGCGCGCCGACCGCCTCGCCCAGCGAGCGGGCGTTTCGGAGCGCATCATGCTGGTCCAGCGCGCGCGCGCGGCCGATCTCGCCCATCGCGCGCAAATCCTCGGGCCTGGCCGCAAGCGCAGCCTGCATCGCGTCGGCAAGCGGCTCGATCGCGCCTGCCGGGATCAGCCAGCCGCATTGGTTGTTCACCAGCTCGGGCGTGCCCGCGATCTGCGTTACGATCACCGGCACACGCAAGGCCAGCGCCTCCATGATCACCACCGGCAGCCCTTCGGCAAAGCTCGGCAGCACCATCGCGCGCGATGCCGCGACTTTGGCGCGCACGCCCTCGGCCGAAAGATAGCCCGTAATCACCACGCGATCCTGCAGGCCGTTATCCGCAATCTGTTGTTCGATCTCGCGACGCATCTCGCCGTCGCCGACCACGGTCAGACGGAAATCGACACCGCGCCGCTTGAGCAAGGCCGCCGCCTCGATCAGCAAGGGCAGGCCCTTCTGCCCGCTTAGCCGGGCGACGCAGGACAGTTCGGGCGCCTCGACGAGCGGCTGCGGCTCGGCCTTGGCGAAGATGGCGTCGACGCCGCAGCGCACGACCAGTAATTTCCCCCACGCCTTGGGATCGGTCCAGCGCATCAGCTGGCTGCGCCCGAACGAGCTGATCGCGACCGCATAGCGCGCGTCGGCGATCTTGCCGGGCAGGTCGAGCATCAGCGGGCCATCGAATTCCTCCGGCCCATGCACGGTGAAGCTGTACGGCACGCCCGACAATATATGGGTCAGCCGCGCGACCGCGGCCGGATTGGTGCCGAAATGCGCGTGCAGATGCTGGACTCCTTCCATCCGCCCGGCGAGCCAGCAGGCTTCGACCAGATAGGCCATCTGGCGAGCGATCCGCGCGGGCGCGCCCTGGCCCATGCCCCATGCGATACGTAAGGCCCTGAACCAGCGGCCGGGATGCCGCAGCAGTTGGCCGAACGTCGCGAGCAGCAAAGCGACCGCGCCCTGCCCCAGCACAACCTGGGTCCTGGCGGCCTCCGCCTGGTCCTGCGGATCGGGCAGATCCTTGTCGGGCGGACGCAAGGTGAAACGACGCACCTGCACGCCCGCTTCCTCGAGGCCCAATATCTCGCGGCGAATGAAGCTGTGACTCACCTTGGGATAGTGATTCACAAGGTAAGCGATCGTCATAGGTGCGGCCCCATCTGGAGGCCCGCTTACCGAAGCCGATCAGGCCAGTCTACCGCGCGGATTACGTTCGTGCCGGCCAATCAGCCGAAGCGAACGCTCCGGCGGGCGCGCATTGCCCCGCCGATGAGAGCAAAGCCGACCAGCATCGTCGCCCAACTCGCGGGTTCCGGCACCGCGCCGGGCGCGGCCGGATCGATCGCATTCCCGTCGCCGTTCGATCCGCCACTGGAATCGCCGCCCAAATGATCGCCCGAGCCCGGATTGATCGGCTGGTTCGGAATGATCGGGGACGTACCGCCCGCGCCTGGATCGCCGATCGAGCCGCCGCCACCCGCCGGACCGGTTCCCCCGCCTGAGCCCGCGTCTCCGCCCGACGCGGCACCCCCGGCCGAGCCGACATCGGCGCCACCACCGGCCGGACCAGTCCCGCCCCCACCGAGGCCGCCGCCGGTCGGCGCCGTGCCGCCACCATTCGTGGCCCCGCCACCGTTCGTGCCGCCACCGCCTTTACCCGTGCCGGTCCCAGTGCCGGAACCGGTACCTCCGCCGACGATCACCGAACCGCCTCCGTTGGTGTCCGTGCCGCCGCCTGTGCCGGGGGCAGTGAAGAGACCGGCACCGAAATTGCCGATCGAAGGCTGGTTCGCATTGCCGAACACCGAACCGAACGCACTCGTCTCTGCCTTGCCGGTCGCGGGCCGATCATCCAGCGCATTCGCCAGGGCAGTATCGCGCGCACCGCTTTCGGCATGGCCCGGCTTCACGCCCAGCGCCGCGGCGAGTCCCGCATGCGGACCGAACAGGGGGCTGTTCGCCCATTCACCGCTATCGCAGGGAAGATCGCCATTGGCGCCAATCTTGCGGAGGCGCGCATCGCCGTGGAGATCGCCCGCATCCGCGATTTCGACATCGCCGCGCTGCGGCGCCTGATGCTGCCCGGCGGCCGGGCGCGCAGGCTCGTCCGCCTCGGCGGAGGCCGCGATCTGCGTCGCCTGCACCCCGAACGGCAGGTTGACCGGTGCCGCTGACCCGACGGCCAGTGACCCCGCCGCCGCGCGGACAAGGAAAAAACGCAACTTCACCCCAAAACCCCAACTCTACGAACGAGGAGGATCGTTACGTCCCCCTACAGAATTCCCTATAGATCAGTGGCGGGTCTGTCGCATTCTTTCTTTCGATCTGACCGAAAGATCAGGGTTATTTAACCATCATTTACAAAGGGATCGTTGCCGCCTTGCAACCGTGATCCATTTGGCTGCCTGCCGGGCATAGTCCGGCCCTTTAAGATGTGGCCTGCTCCTTTCGGCCGGCAGAAAAAAGGCGGAGCCTGGAAAGGCCCCGCCCGAACCGCATCCTGCGGCTTGGTTCAGAACGGCATCTTGAAGCCCGGCGGCAGCGGCAGGCCCGCGCTCACCTTCGCCATCTCGGCATTGCCCGCGGCATCGGCCTTGGTGCGCGCATCGTTGATCGCGGCAGCGATAAGATCCTCCACCATCTGTTTCTCGGACGGGGCGAGCAGGCTTTCGTCGATCTCCACGCCCAGGATGCGTCCCTTGGCGGTTGCCTTGATCTTGACCAGCCCGCCGCCGGCGACGCCCTCGACCTCGATCTTGTCGAGGCCGGCCTGCGCATCCGCCATCTGGCTCTGGATATTTTGGGCGGCCTCCTGCGCGGCCTTCATCAACTCTTCCATGTTCATGACAAACTCCGTGTATCTTCGATCAGCTCGGCGTCCGGAAATGCCGAACGCACCGCCGCCACCATCGGCGCATTGAGGATTTCATCGCGTGCCGCCTGGGCCGCGGTCTGCTCCTGCTGGAGCAGGCTGGGCTCGGACGGCGCATCGCGCATCTCCACATCCCAGGCCATGTCGGTCAGCTTCTTCAACGCCGCCGCCAGATCGCGCGCGAATTCGCCCGGCAAGGGCTTGACCGGCCGCAGTACCAGCTTGGGCGGATCGTAGGAAATCAGCCCGGCATAATCGTGCAACTGCTGCGCGACATGCGGTTTGCCATTGTCGGCGAGCAGCTGGATCAGCGCCGGGAAATCCTTGGGGCTGACCAGCAAGGGCGGTTCGGAGGAAGCCGCCGGGGTCGAAACGGAGGCGGGCGCCGGGGCTGACGTGGCTGCCGGTGCGGCGGCAATCGCCTCGCCGGATTGCAATTTGCGCGCAAGTTCGCCCGGATCGGGAAGCTGGCTCGCATGAACCACGCGCAGCAGGGCCATCTCCGCCGCTTCCCGCGGATGCGGCGCGGCCAGCACCTCGGCATGCCCTTTCAGCAGCAGCTGCCACAGCCGATGCAAGGTGGCGTAGCCCATCCGGCTCGCCCAATCGGCGAAGGCTTCGCGCTCCTCAAGGCTCAGCGCCGGGTCCTCGGCGCCGCCGGCCTTGGCGCGCGTCACGCCATGCACCACCTCGAGCAATCCGCGCAGCAAGGCCGCAGGCTCGACCCCGAGCGCATCCTGCTGCTCGACCGCGTGGAGCACGCCCGGCACGTCGGACGCCAGGATCGACGCGAACAGTCGTCTGATCGCGCCGCGGTCGCTCAAGCCCAGCATCTCGCGCACCTGCGCCGCCTTGACGCCTTCGCCATCCAGATCGGCATGCGCGATCGCCTGGTCGAGGATCGAAAGCCCATCGCGCACCGATCCTTCGGCGGCGCGCGCGATCAGGGCCAGCGCCTCGGGCTCGGCCTCCACTTTCTCCGCCTCGGTCACATGCGCGAAATGGCCCGCGAGCAGATCGGCCGGTATCCGCTTGAGATCGAAGCGCTGGCAGCGGGACAGCACCGTCACCGGCACCTTGTTGACCTCGGTCGTGGCGAACAGGAATTTCACATGGCCCGGCGGCTCCTCGAGCGTCTTGAGCAGCCCGTTGAAGGCCGCCTTCGACAGCATGTGGACCTCGTCGATGATATAGACCTTGTAGCGCGCCGAGACCGCCGCATAGCGCACCGCCTCGATGATCTCGCGAATATCGTCGATGCCGGTGTGGCTGGCCGCATCCATCTCGACCACGTCGATATGCCGCCCTTCGGCAATCGCGACGCAGGGTTCGCATAGCCCGCACGGATCGATCGTCGGACCGCCCTGCCCGTCCGGGCCGATGCAGTTCAGCGCCTTGGCGATCAGCCGCGCGGTCGAGGTCTTGCCGACCCCGCGCACGCCGGTGAGCAGGAAAGCATGCGCCAGCCGGTCACGCCGAATCGCATTCCCTAGCGTCTGGACCATCGCGTCCTGCCCGATCAGCTCGGAGAAACGCTGCGGACGATATTTGCGCGCGAGGACGCGATAGGCGGCCCCGGCCTGCTTGGGCTGCGGCGGCTCGCCTAGATCGAAGGATTCGGACATCGGCCCATACTAGCCCGCCAACCGGCGGAAGCGAAAGGCGTCAGTGCACCACTCCTTCGCCCAGATGGGCCAATTTGTCCGGATTGCGCATCACGTAAATCGCGCGGACCTGCCCCTCTTCGACCAGCAAGGCCGTGGTTTGAAGGATACCGTCCGCCTCACGCGTGACGAAGCCCGGCAAGCCATTGATGAAGCCGTAGCTGACCAATTGCGACTGGCCGTTGCCGACGAAGCGCAATAGCGAAGCGTGCAGCTTCATCATGTCGCCGATGCCGCGGATCGGCAGATAACCGGCGGGCCGTTTGCCGCCGCCGTCCGAATAGAGCGAGACGTCCTGCGCGAGCAGCGACTGCAGCCCGTCCAGATCCCCGCCGCGCGACGCCCCGAAGAAAGCGGCCGCAATCTCCAGCCCCCGCTTGTGATCGACCGGGAATCGCGGCCGGTCGGATCGGATGTTGGTCCGCGCCCGCGCGGCCAGCTGCCGCGCGGCGGCCGGATCGCGTTCGATCGACTGCGCGACCTCGTCGAAATCGAGCCCGAACACGTCGTGCAGCAGAAAGGCGGCACGTTCGAGCGGCGAGAGGCGGTCGAGCGCGAGCATCAGAGGCAAAGTGACGTCCTCGACCGGCTCGGCCTCGACCACCGGATCCGGCAGCCACGATCCAACATATTGCTCGCGCCGCACCCGGGCGGATTTGAGCTGATCGAGGCTCAATCGGGTGACGACGCGGCGGAGAAAGGCCTCGGGCTCCTTCACCGCCGCGCGATCGGTATCGAGCCATCGCAGGAACGCGTCCTGCACCACATCCTCTGCGTCCGCCATCGATCCGAGCATGCGATATGCCACCCGGATCAACCGCGGACGCAGCGGATCGAAACTCGCCGCTGCGCCGGAGGAATCCGGCGCCTGGCTCATGCCGCCGCCTTTTCGGCATGCGGAAGCGCATGCACCGAGCGGAAGCCGCAGCCGAAACGGTTCCAGGCATTGATGATGCCGATCAGCATGGTCAGCTTCACCTGCTCCTCCGGCGTGAATTGTGCCTGGAGCTGCTCATAGACCGCATCGGGCGCGCTCGTCTCGGGCAGAAGCGTAAGCGCGTCGGTCCAGGCGAGCGCCGCACGTTCGCGATCGGTGTAGAGCGGCGATTCTTCCCACGCTGCGAGCATGGTCAGACGCACTTCGCTTTCGCCCTGCGCGAGTGCCTCACGCGTGTGCATGTGCAGGCAGAAGGCGCAGTGGTTGAGCTGCGAGGCGCGGATCTTGACCAGTTCGGCAAGCGATGCCTCGACACCGTCCTTGACCATGGCGGTGCTGAAATCGACGAAGGCCTGCATCGTTTGCGGGGCGGCGGTCCAGGCATTGAGGCGAGGTTTCATGGGTTGGTCTCCATTGCGTTACGGAGACCTGACGAGACAGCGCGGCGGCGTGTGACATGGACCGCGAAATTTTTTCGCCCTCAAAATCCTCCCCCGCCAGGGGAAGGATTTTGCGGGGATGTGAGTTTTTGAAAATGCCGGAATGGCCCGGCGCCTGCTCTCGCCGGCTGGGATAGTTTGCGGCTGATCGCTGCGATCAGCTCTTGCAAAGTAGGAGCCGGACGACCCGACGAGAAATCGTTATGGCTGCTTCCTTCCGGATCTGACCAGGTTGGCGACGACGCCGCCCGCCCGACTCCCGAGCGGCCATATGGGGAAGGATGGGCGATCTGGCAAGCGCGGGCCTGGATTGCTTCGCTTCGCTCGCAATGACGATGAAAAATGCTCTGTCATTGCGAGGAGCGAAGCGACGCGGCAATCCAGGCCCGAGAGTATGGTTTCGGTGCATCACAAAGAAAAGGGCGGCAGCCTGATGGCCCCGCCCTTCCCTATTTCTTGCTGGAACCCGCGCTTATTTCGGCGCCAGCACCATCAGCATCTGGCGGCCTTCCATGCGTGGATGCTGCTCGACCTTCGCGACTTCCAGCGTGTCCGCCTGGACGCGCTGGAGCACCTGCATGCCAAGCTGGCCGTGCGCCATCTCGCGGCCGCGGAACCGCAAAGTGACCTTCACCTTGTCGCCTTCCTCGATGAACTCGAACACCTTTTTCATCTTGGTGTCGTAATCATGGTCATCGATGTTGGGACGCATCTTGATCTCTTTGATCTCCTGCGTCTTCTGGCTCTTGCGGGCGAGGTTCGCCTTCTTCTGCGTCTCGTACTTGAACTTGCCGACGTCGAGAAACTTGGCGACCGGCGGGTCGGCGTTCGGCGAGACCTCGACCAGGTCGAGGCCCACTTCGGCGGCCTGTGCCATCGCCTCGCGCGTATACATCACGCCCAGATTTTCACCGTTCTCGTCGATCACCCGGACCTTCTGGCTCTGGATGAACTCGTTATAACGGGGGCCGTTCAGCGGCATTGGCGGCGCACCCAGCGGGCGGCGCGGCATCATGGGCGGTGGTATAGCGCATTCTCCTTTGGCGGCGGGATGCCGTCCTTCCCGTATATAGAGAGGCGGTGCCCTTTTTGAAAGCGGGTCGGCTTACTCTTCGGTACGAATGAGCACCGCCTCCCCGATCAGCAGGAACAGGAAGAACGGCGCCCATGCCGCGAGCAAGGGCGGATAGGCGCCGATATTGCCCATCGCCAGCGCAAAATTGTCGGCGACGAAGTAGGTGAAGCCCAGCGCCATGCCGATCACCGCGCGCACGAACAACGCGCCCGAACGCGCCAGGCCGAAGCCGGCCACCGCCGCCAGCAAGGGCATCAGCACCGCCGACAAGGCGCCCGAAATCTTGTGCCACAAGACCGTATCGAGCGAGACGGTCGGCCGTCCCGCGGCACGCAGATCGCCGATCGCACGGTCCAGGGCCCGGAACGACATGCCGTCGGGCTTGACGTCCGCCAAAGTGAAGCGGTCCGCCGCCACGCCCTGCGCGAAGGTGATCGTGGGGCGCGTGGTGACCGTGCCCGCCGCCACGTCGAAGATGCGCACATCGTTCATCTGCCAGCCGCCGCCGCCCTGCACCGCCCGCGCGCCGCTCACGATCGCGGCCAGGCGGTCGGCGGCGCGATCATAATAGGTCACCTGGTACAGCACGGTGGTCGGGCCCTTGCCCGTCACCTGGTTGGCATGGACCAGATCCTCGCCTGCGCGCACCCAGACGTTGCCGACCACGCCGTGCGTCTGCGGAATCGGTCCGTAATTCACGTCCTGCCAGGCGCTGAGTACGTTGGTCGCGCGCGCCACGACATGGTCGTTGAACCAGAAGGACAAGGCGGCGATGCCGAGGCTGGCGACGATCAGAGGCGCCAATATCTGGTGTGCGGAGATACCCGCCGCCTTCATCGAGATGATCTCGCTATTCTGGTTCATCGTTGCGAGCGTGATCAAGGTGCCGAGCAGCACCGAGAAAGGCAGGAAGCGCGACACGATCTGCGGCAGGCGGAGCGAGACATAATACCAAAGCTGGGCATCGCCATTGCCCTGGACGGCGAGGATGTCGCCGGATTCGCCAAGCAGATCGAGCGCCATCAGGATGATCGCGAGCCCCGCCAGCACCGCGAAGCTGCGCACCACGAACAGCCGCGCCATATACCAGGTGATGGTGCGCGAGGCGAAGAAGGAGACGTTGAGCTTCATCACATTGCCGGCCGTGCGTTGGACCGGCTGAACAGCTTCTTGCTGAGCGCGCCCAGCTTGGCGAACTGCCGTTCGAGCGCGCCGATCGGCTGCCCGCCCGGTATCTTCACCAGCGTGCGATACATCCACCATATCAGGATCGCGAACAGGACGAACGGCGTCCACAGGGCCACCAACGGGCTGATATGGCCCCGCCCACCCAGCGCCTCCGCATATTCGTTGATCTTGTAATAAGTGACGATCATCACGATCGACAGGAACACCCCCAACGCCGAGGTCGACCTTTTGGGCGGCACCGCCAGCGCGACAGCGAGCAAGGGCAGCAGGAAGATCGTCGCGACCTCGGTCACACGGAAGTGGAATTCGGCCTCGCTCTTGGCGCGGTCCGATTTCTCGGTCGTGTTCACGCTCGATTTGACCAGTTCGGGGATGGTCAATTCCTCACGCCCGCCGCGCTGGCGGAACGCCTCTTCCTTGGGCAGGTCGATCGGCAGATCGTGGCTTTCGAAGCTCAGCACGCGCGGCACCGGGAAATCGGGCGCGTCGTGGACGAGCGTGCCGTTATGCAGGCGGAAGATGATCGTGTTGGGATCGTCGGTCGCCATGAAGCGGCCCTTTTCGGCGGTAACCGCCAGCGTCTTGCCATCCTGCCCCTGCGCATTGACGAAAATGCCCGAAAGCTGGCGCCCGCCATCCTGGCTGCGCTCGATCCGCACGGTCATGTTCTTGCCGAGCTTGGTGAACTCGCCGACCTTGATCGACGCGCCGAGCGCGCCCGTACGCAATTCGTAGCGCAGGCCTTCATAGGCATAACGCGAATAAGGCTGGAGGAAGCCGACGATGGCGAGGTTCACCAGCGCCGCCACCACCGCGTAGGTATAAGGCACGCGCAGCAGCCGCCGGTAGGAGAAGCCGCATGCCAACAGCACGTCCAGCTCGGACGAGGTGGCAAGCCGGCGGAAGGCGAGCAATATGCCCAGCATCAGCCCGATCGGGATGCCGAGCGAGAGATATTCGGGGATCAGATTGGCGAGCATGCGCCATACCACGCTGACCGGGCCGCCCTCCTCGGCGACGAAATCGAATAGCCGCAGCATCTTCTCGAGCAGCAGCAGCATCGCCGCGATCACCAGGCTTGCGAAAAGCGGCACGGCGATCAAGCGGGCGAGGTATCGATCAACCAGGGCTGCCGATTTCAAAATGCCGTCGCTCCGTCACCATGTTCTGGCCGCATTCACGGCCAATCTGTCATCCGCATGGAGGCGAATATCGCCCGGGCGTCAACAGGGCCCGGCCCTATAGCTTCCGGGAGCATCGAGGTCATGTCGAAATTCACGTCCTTCATCGTGGGCCTGATCGCCACCGCCGCGCCGCTCGCGCCGGCGGGTGCGGCCTATCTTGGCCCGCATGCCGATGCGTGCGACGGCAGCAAGCCCGCGATGGTGGTTCGGGTAGAGGGTCTGAAGTCGCGCACCGGCGTGCTGCGCGTCCAGCTTTATGGCGGCGATCCGGCCCGCTATTTCGACAAAGGCACCTATCTTGAGCGTATCGAGCTCCGCACCCCGCCGGCCGGCCCGGTCGAGGTGTGTGTCCCGGTGTCGCATCCCGGCAATTACGCGGTGTCGGTCCGCCACGACGCCAACGGCAACGGATCGGTCGACATCGGCCGAGACGGCGGCGGATTCTCGGGCAACCCGAGCTATTCGCTGTTCGACGTCATGTTCAAGCGCAAGCCCTCGCCGGTGGCGGTGCAAGTGCATGTCGCGGGTCTGACCGAGGTTCCGGTAATCCTCAATTACGTCCATGGCACGAGCCTCGGGCCGATCGCGGGAACCAAGTAAGAGGCCTGATGATCCAGATCGCGCTCCTCTCCAATCCGCGCTCGACCGGCAACAAGTCCCTGTTGCCGCGCGTTCGGAGCTTTTGCGCGCATCACCCTGAAATATTTCACTATGAGGTCGAACGCGTCGATCAGATCGACGCGGCCCTGCGCACGATCGCGCGAATCCGCCCGCGCGTGCTGGTGATCAATGGCGGCGACGGCACCGTCCAGGCGACCCTGACCGAGCTTCATCATGGCGGCCAGTTCGACGGCCCGCCTCCGCCGGTCGCGGTGCTGCCCAACGGCAAGACCAATCTGATCGCGCTCGATCTGGGCGCGGCGGGCGATCCGATCGAGGCGCTGGAACGCGTGCTGCACCTCGCGCGCGAGGAGGACCTCAGCGACTATATCGTCACGCGCGAGCTGATCGCGCTGACGCATGAGGAAAATGGCGTGACCAACGGGCTCAAGCCCGTGCTCGGCATGTTCCTGGGCGGCGCGGGCCTGACCGAGGTCATGCTGTATTGCCGGCACAAAATCTATCCGCTCGGCCTGCCCAACTGGCTGAGCCATGTCCTCACCGCTCTGGCGCTCCTGATTTCGCTCGTACTCGGTGTCCGCGCCAAATTCCTGCCCGACCGGCCCGCGCCCGTTACCGTGTCGCTGATCCGCCAGGGCGCGATCCAGGGCAGCTTTTCGTTGCTGATGGTGACCACGCTCAAGAAATTGCTGATCGGCTCTTCGTTGGGCGGCGACCAGCCCGCGGGCGCGCTGCAATTGATGGCGATCGACCAGAATCCGGTCGCCTTGATCCGCGCGCTGGTCGCGGGCCTGCTCGGGCGGCTCGGGAGCGGGATCATGAACGGCGTGCATATTCGTCGCGGCGACGAGATCCGGATCGAGGGCGACCGATCGAGCGTGATCCTCGATGGCGAGATTTTCTCGGCCAGCGCGGGCGGATCGATCGTGCTGCGCCCGACCGACCCCCTGCCCTTCCTCCGCTTGGCGGCGTGAACGGATCGCGCGAGCCGCTCCGCGCGCTCGTCGCTCAGGAGCTGACCCAGCCGGTCCTGCCGCAGGTCGCCGAAATGGCCGCCGCGATCGCGGCCCGATATCCCGGCGCGCGCGCAATCCTCTATTACGGCTCGACCTTGCGCGACGCGCAACTCGAAGGGCTGATGCTCGATTTCTATCTGATCGTCGCGGATTACGAGCAAGCGTTCGGCAAGGGCTGGCTCGCGCGCGCCAATCGGCTGCTTCCGCCCAACGTATTCCCGTTCGAATATAAGGGTTTGATCGCCAAATATGCGATCCTGTCCGAAGCCGATTTCGCGCGCTTGGCCTCGCCGCGGACGCGCAATGTCTCGGTCTGGGCGCGCTTCGCCCAGCCCTCGCGTCTCGTCTGGGGAGCGGATGACAAGGCCGCCGAAACCGCGATCCGAACGGTCGCGCAGGCCGCGCCGACTTTGCTCGACGCCGCGCGCCCCTGCCTTGCCGACAGCATCTGCCCGCTCGAAATGTGGCGTCAGGCCTTCGCCTTGACCTATGCCGCCGAGCTGCGCGCCGAACGCACCAACCGCGCCGGCTCGGTGGTGGATGCCGACCCCGACCGCTACCGCGCCTTCACCGAACCCGCGCTCCGGGCGGCGAGCCTGTCCGCGCATTGGGTCGACGACCGGCTGGTCTTCGACCGCCCCATGTCCTCAGCCGAGCGCGCCCAGGGCAGACGCTGCTGGGCCCGCCGCCGCCGCGAAGGCAAGGCGCTCACCCTCCTCCGCCTCGCCAAGGCCAGCGCGACCTATGCCGGCGGCATCGACTATCTCGCCTGGAAGATCAGCCGTCATTCGGGCCAGAAGATCGAGATCCGCCCTTGGCAACGCAAATGGCCGATATTGGGTGCGATCACCCTGCTTCCGCGGCTGATTGCGAAGGGGGCGGTGCGATAGTGCCTTCTGCGCGAAATTTTGTCCCGCCATCTAGCGCCTATGGCCCGTCCCGACCGATTGATCCGATCTGGTCGGAACCCTCCAAATGGGCAGGGTGAACAACTTGCAAGCCACTGCGCCGCGCCATAGCCTGTCGATCCAACAGGTTGGAGCGGCCATCTAAGTGCGCAAATCGTTAGGATCGCAATCGGCGCTGCCGCTCGTTTTTCTCGTTTTCAGTTCCCTTGCCATCCCGCTTCCGACAAGCGGGATCGCGCTGTCGGCAACTGCGGATGCTGCACCGGCCTCTGGTGCGCGGGTGATTGCGATCGAATCCAGGCCGGAATGGGTGCGCGATCGTCAGCTTCCCGAAGCTCCGAAGGCGGTGATCGATGCCGCCCAGAATGGCACCGCCTACCTGTTAGCCGACGAACAATATCGAACGCGCGCCGACGGCCATGATGATTGGTATCGGTTGGCGATCAAGGTCACCAACCGCAGCGGACTGGAATCCGCCGGGCAGATCACGATTACCTATAACCCCAGTTTCGAGAGCATCGGCGTTTACTATATTCACCTGATCCGCGACGGAAAGGTCATCGATCTTACGCACGAGACACAGTTTCGCGTGGTCGAACGTGAAGACGAATTGGACGATGGCATCGTGAGTGGCACGCTCAAGGCGGTCGCCAATCTACGCGACGTGCGCGTGGGTGACGTAATCGACTACGCCACCATCTCCCACACACGCACCAGCCTTTGGCCGGGGCAGGCCTTTTATCATTTTTCCGAACGCTATTCCGAACCGCTGGTGACACGCTGGGTTCGCCTGGTTTGGCCGGCAGGATTCAATCCCCGGTATAAGGCGATCAACAGCACGATCGCTTTCACAACCGCCAAGGCACCTGAGGGCGCCGAATGGGAATGGATGACGCGAAACCCGCCCGCGATGGCGGTGGAAGACGATGTTCCCCCCACCGTTTTCCAATGGGGCCGCGTCGACATCTCTACCATGAACGATTGGGCCGAACTGGCGCGTTGGGCCAGTCGACTTTACCAAGGCGATGAAAGCCTGCCTGACGATTTTTCCGCGCGGCTCGATGCAATCGCGAGAGCGTCGTCCGCTCCGGCCGACCGGCTGACAGCAGCCACCCGCTACGTGCAGGACAATATTCGCTATGTCGGCGAGGAATTGGGCGAAGGTTCGTACGTCCCGCGCCGGCCCAAGACCGTATTGATGCGCGGATATGGCGACTGCAAGGACAAGAGTCTGCTTCTTGCCGTCGCGCTGCGCCGCCTTGGCATCGACGCGGTGCCCGCGCTGGTTTCCACCCGCACGGGAGAGCGGCTACCCGACCGATTGCCCTCTCCGCTTGAATTCGATCATGTGATCGTGCGTGCGGTGGTCGATGGCAAAGTGATGTGGATCGATCCGACCGGAACGCATCGGGGCGGACGGGGCACCGCGATTGTCCCGTCGGATCTGGGCTACGCCCTGCCGATCAAAGCGGATCAGGCCGCGCTCGAAAAGATCGATGGCTTCGCCGATCATGCCGGCCGGGCTGTCGTGCTGGAGCAATTCTCGGTGGACGAGACGGCGGATACGCCACTGACGCTCCATGTCGAAACGCGCTTCACGGACGCGCGCGCGGACAATGTCCGGGCACAATGGGCCGCGAGCTCCAAGAACAAGATCGCGGAAAGCAATCTTGCATTCTATCGCGATCGTTTTCCGGATCTTGCCGAAAGCAAACCGATCGAACTCGGCGATGATCGGGACGCGAACGTCCTGACTATGGTCGAGAATTACGCGATGTCGCGTGAGGCGTTCCGCAAGGCGAATATTCCGGTCAAGCTGATCACGCGCGCCTATATGATCCAGAACGTCTTGCCCGACCGGCAGGCCAATCCGCGCGTCCAACCGCTCGCCTTGCCCGACAATCTCGTCAACGAACAGACGATCGAGTTGCGCGTCAAGGATCGTGTCCTCAACGGACTCAACGATGTGGACATGAAGGCCGGCGAAATTGCTTTCTCCCGGAAGACCGCCAAACTCCCCGACGGCGTACGAATGCTTTACCGGCTCGATACGGGCGCGCACAAATTGGTGCAGGCAAGCGATGCCGCGGCGGTCTATGCGGTATCGGACAAGATAAAGGATGAGCTCGGGATAGAATTTTATCTTGAAAAGGCTGCCCGCCCTTCGGCTGTGCCGAAAGGACTGGACGCTGAGCATTGGGGGTTAATCAAATCCGACATCGAAAGAGTCGTCAACCTCACCCAGAAGAATGATGAAGCTTCCAATCTGGAAGCCCTGTCCCTACTCAACACCGCATCCGGCAAGGTCCCCCATCCTTCACCCGCCGCAGGCCTTATCGATGGGTTTAAGGGTGCGATTTTGAGTGACCTGCACCGTCCCCAGGCTGCGCTGGCGGCATTGCAATCCGGTGCCGCGCAATATGACGGCAATCCCGAGGTCTTCCGTCTTCTGATCGCTTACGAATTGGATCGTGGCACGGGAGAATCGGTCGTTAAAGCGATGCAGCGCACCCGCGAGGCGCAACCTGATGTCCTTGGGCATTTGGACAGGGAATGGGTCCGCAGCGCCTTGCAAAAGGCGCACGCGCTTCCTCCTGAAAAGCGCGAATCCGTGCGCGGCGATATGTGTATCGCGCTTGTTGCAGGCGGCTGGCAGCAAACTCCACGGACTCCTTTGGGAAATGATATACTGGGCTGCGCGATTATCGCCGACAGCATCCGCGGGGACCTGCCCGAAGCGCGAGCCAGTCTGGCAAAAAATCCGTCGACCGATACCTTGCTGGCCCTTGCAATCGATCGCCGTCATCAGCCGCTCTGGCCCGAGATCGACAAGCTCGCCCGTGACGGCTTCCGGAAGAATCTCGAGGCCGAAGCCGCTCGCGCCGCCGCCGCCGCCAAAGCCTCGCCCAAGGACTATCGGGCGGTCGCCGACCAGATGCGAGCCTTGCGCGCGCTCGGTCGATTTCAGGAGGCACTTGCAGCAGGGAAAGCGCTCGCGAGCGACAAGGCGCAAATTGAGGTCGCGGGTGACGATGCGTTCTGGTTGGTCAACGAATATGCGGCGAATCTCACAGCGCTAGGCCGCCTTGAGGAAGCAATCGCCACCATGGACGCCGTACTGGCGCTCGGCGTGGATCGGTATCCGGATCTGGGATCGCTCACGATAAATCGGGCGGAAATGGCCATCGCGGCGGGCCGTTATCAAGAGGCGATACAAAGTCTGACCAAGCTGGAAACAGAGCAGCCCGATACGCTCAGTCCCTATGGCAGGATGTGGATTTGGGCCAACAAGGCCTGCGCCTTGCGTGCCTCGGACCGTGCCGAGGAGGCCAAGGCAGTGGAATTGAAACTGGCGGCGAAACCGGATGACAATTGGAGTGCGACGACCGCCGCGGCTGCGTGCCGTAACGACGTTAAAGCTGTAGCCGATCAGATCATAACGCGGCTGCGCGATAACGATGCGCGACCGGTTGCGCTCGGCTTATTCATTCAGTTCGGAACAGTCGAGGCGCGTACACCTTTCGAGAAACAGGTTCTCGACGTGATCGCGCGTGCCCGCGCACTTCCCCAGGTGCAGGCCGAATTTGCGAAATATGGCCGGACGATCCGATACGCCGGCACCACGGAAGGCTGGTCCAACTTTTAAACCCGGCCGCGGCGCGTGGCGCTAGACCCCCGCCAACCACGCCCGCGCCGCCGCAACTTGATCGCGCGGGAAAGTCTTCACCTGCGCTGCCGTGAATAGCCCCGCGAAATTGGCGAGCGCGGCGATCCAGTTCTGGTCCGCCACCACCGCCGCATGGCTGAAGCGGTGGATCTTGGGGAAAGCGCGATGGAGATGTTCCCAGAAAGCCATCGGGTCCATGCCCTCCAGCGGATCGATGATCTCCAGCACCTTGAGCTTGCCCTCCTCGGGAAGATCCGCATCCAGCCGCGCCCACAGGGCATCGATATCCTGCTTGCTGATATGGCCGCCGACGGTGACCTCGATCGTGTCGGGACCGGTCATGACATAGGCGATCACGGCTTCTCTCCTTCGAGCGAAGGACTCCGCCGGCCGGCGCGAGGTTCCGCGTTGATTTTCCGCTTGCCCGCCAAAGGTCGAAGCGCCGTCAAATTTCTCTCAAGCGCCATCAGCCGAACTGCGATAAAGCGCCGCTGGACGGCATCGCGATCGGAGGGCCAACGCCCATGACTGCCAACCGGGATTCTTCGAAACCGCACCGTATCGTCATCGTCGGCGCGGGCTTTGGCGGGTTGTGGGCGGTCAAGCATCTGAAAGGCGCGCCCGTCGAGATCATTCTGATCGACCAGCGCAACCATCACTTGTTCCAGCCGCTTCTGTATCAGGCCGCCACCGCCTCGCTCGCGCCGTCGGAAATCGCCTGGCCGATCCGGTCGATGCTGCATGACCGCAAGGACGTGACGACCATTTTGGCGGCGGTCGTCGGCGTGGACATGGCGGGCCGGGCGGTGCGCCTCGCCGACGGCACCATTGTCCCTTACGACATGCTGATCCTCGCGACGGGCGCGCGTCACGGCTATTTCGGCCATGACGAATGGGAAAAGCTCGCCCCCGGCCTCAAGACGATAGAGGATGCCACCGCCATCCGTGGCACCATCCTGACCGCATTCGAGCTGGCCGAGCGCGAGCAGGATCCGACGCGGCGGCAGACCTTGCTCAGCTTCGCCATCATCGGCGGCGGCCCGACCGGTGTCGAGCTGGCGGGCACGATCGCCGATCTCGCCCACGATACGCTCCCGCGCGATTTCCGTACGATCGACACGCATCAGACGCGGGTGCTGCTGATCGAGGCCGGGTCCAAAATCCTGAACGGCTATCCCGACGACCTCTCCGATTATGCGCAGCACGCGCTGGAGAAACTGGGGGTCGAGGTCTGCCTGGGCGCCCCGGTCACGCGGATAGAGCCCGACGCGGTCACGTTCGGCGACCGGCGCGTGGAAGCGCATACGATCGTCTGGGCGGCGGGCGTCCGCGCCTCGCCGGCGGCGGAATGGCTTGGCGCGGCGGCGGACCGCAACGGACGTATCCTGGTCGAGCCCGACCTCACCGTGCCGGGCCATCCCGAAATCTTCGCGATCGGCGATACCGTTGCGGTCAAGGCGCCCAATGGATCGCCGGTCCCGGGCATCGCTCCCGCCGCAAAGCAGGAAGGGACCTTCGTCGCCAAGACGATCCGCAGCCGTCTTGCGGGCGAGGCCGAACCGGGAACCTTCCACTATCATCATCAGGGTAGCCTCGCCCAGATCGGCAAGCGCAAGGCGGTGATCGATTTCGGCTGGGTCAAGCTGCGCGGCGCGCTCGCCTGGTGGCTATGGGGCATCGCCCACATCTATTTCCTGGTCGGCGTCCGGTCCCGCCTCAGCGTCGCACTCAACTGGCTATGGATCTACACCCGCGCCCAGCGCGCGGCACGCCTCATCACCCGCGCGGGCGGCGAATCCGCCGTCGAATAGGTCCGGGCGGAACGGGGTCCCAATAACGGAGAATGGCGCACGGCCGCCCTTCCCCTCCGTCGCCTTCGGCGCCACCTCCCCCTGGCGGGGGAGGATTGTGATGGAGCGGAAATCCAATCTTCCCCCGCCAGGGGGAAGTGGCAGGCGCAGCCTGACGGAGGGGGAGGATGGCGACACACCACTGAACGAAGGCGGCGAACCTTAATCGGGGACACTATACTTATTTCCCGCCACGCCCACGCGAGCTCGCGGATTCCCTTTTCCCGCGCGACACCCTACCTGAGCATCCATGAACCCCCGCGCCCGCGTCCTCCTGCTCAACCCAGCGCTCGGGCCGCTCGATTACCGCGTCGACCGCGAGCATGAGGTCCAGCCCGGCTCGATCGTCCTCGCCCCGCTCGGCCCCCGCCAATATGCCGGCGTGGTCTGGGAGCCGGAGCATATGCCCTCCGATGCCGAGGTCGGCGACAACCGGCTCCGTCCGCTGCTCGGCGTTTACGACCTGCCGCCGCTGAAGGCGACGCTCCGCCGCCTGATCGAATGGACCGCGGATTATTATCTCGCCCGGCCCGCCGCCGTCCTGCGCATGGCGCTCGCCTCGGCCTCCGCGCTCGACGGCGCGCGCACCATCGTCGAATATCGCCCCACCGGCCATGTTCCGCCCCGCCTCACCCCGCAACGCGCGCAGGCGCTCGAGCGGATCGAGAATCGCCAGGGCCTGGTGCGCGAGCTGGCGACGATCGCCGACGTTTCCGACGCGGTGATCCGCGGCCTCGTCAAATCGGGCGCGATCGAGCCGGTCGAGGTCCGCGTCGACGATCCCTATCCCGTTCCCGACCCCGATCACGCCCGCCCCGATCTCTCGCCCGAGCAATCCGCCGCCGCCGCCCACCTCACCCAGGCGGTCGATGCCAGAAGCTTCGCCCCGATCCTGCTCGACGGCGTCACCGGCTCCGGCAATACCGAAGTCTATTTCGAGGCGGTGGCCGCCGCGATCCGCGCCGGCCGCCAATGCCTCGTCCTCCTCCCCGAAATCGCGCTGACCGAGCCCTTCCTCAAGCGCTTCGCCGAGCGCTTCGGCTGCGCCCCCGTCGCCTGGCATTCGGACCTCAGGCAATCGCAGCGCCGCCGCGCTTGGCGCGCCATCGCCAGCGGCGAGGCGCTGGTCACCGTCGGCGCGCGCTCGGCCCTGTTCCTGCCTTATCGCGACCTCGGCCTGATCGTGGTCGACGAGGCGCACGAAGCCAGCTTCAAGCAGGAAGACGGCGTCATGTACCACGCGCGCGACGTCGCGGTGATGCGTGGGCAATTCGAGCAGATCCCCCTCATCCTCGCGTCGGCCACCCCCGCGATCGAGACGCGCCAGATGGTGGCCCAGGGCCGCTACGAGGAGGTCAAACTCCCCGCCCGCTATGGCGGTGCGACCATGCCCGATATCGCCGCGATCGACATGACGCACGACCGCCCCGATCGCGGCCGATGGCTCGCCCCTGGCCTGGTCGATGCGGTGCGCGAGGCGCTGGAGCGCGGCGAGCAGAGCCTGCTCTTCCTCAACCGGCGCGGTTACGCCCCGCTCACGCTCTGCCGCCATTGCGGGCATCGCTTCCAATGCCCCAATTGCACCGCCTGGATGGTCGAGCACCGCCTCACCGCGCGGCTCGCCTGCCACCATTGCGGCCATGTCATGCCGCCGCCGCGCGCCTGCCCGGAGTGCAAGGAAGAGGACGCGCTCGTCGCCTGCGGCCCCGGCGTCGAGCGCATCGCCGATGAGGTCGCGCTTCTCTTTCCCGACGCACGCACCGCGATCGTCACTTCGGACACGCTCTGGTCGCCCGCCAAGGCCGCCGAGTTCGTGAACAAGATGGAGGGGCAAGAGATCGATATCGTGATCGGCACCCAGCTCGTCACCAAGGGCTATCATTTCCCCAATTTGACATTGGTGGGCGTGGTCGACGCCGATCTCGGCCTGTCGGGCGGAGACCTGCGCGCCGCCGAGCGCAGCTTCCAGCAGATCGCGCAGGTCGCCGGCCGCGCCGGCCGCGGCGCCAAGCCCGGCCGCGTGCTGGTCCAGACGCACGAACCCGCCGCCCCCGTGATCCAGGCTTTGGTCTCGGGCGACGCCGACAGCTTCTACGCCGCCGAGACCGAAGCCCGCCGCCACGCCGGCGCCCCGCCCTTCGGCCGCTTCGCCGGCATCATCGTCTCCTCCGAAAACCAGGAGGAAGCCGCAGCCACCGCCAAGGCGATCGGCCGCGCCGCGCCGAGGGTCGAGGGCATGCAGGTCTTCGGCCCCGCCCCCGCCCCCTTGTCGATGCTGCGCGGCCGCCACCGCCAGCGCCTGCTCGTCCACGCCCGCCGCGCGCTCGATGTACAGGACGTGATCCGCGAATGGCTCGGCCCGATGCAATTTCCGCGCGGCGTGCGCGTCGCGGTGGATGTGGACCCTTATTCGTTTCTCTAGACTCGATTTCAGAGAGATTGAATCCCGTTCGTGTCGAGCGAAGTCGAGACACATCTTCGAGCGAAGTCGAGAAGCCTCGGCTACGCTCGGCAATCCCCCTCGACTGCGCTCGGGGCGAACGGTTCAATTTAAGCGGAATCGACTCTAGAGCTTTCTTCCGTTCGCGCTGAGCGAAGTCGAAGCGCCGCCCCTTTCCTAACCGGAACAGGCGTTCGACAAGTTCAGGCCGCCGTTCGGTTTAACCCGGGCGCACATAGCGTTGGAATTCCGCGCCCTCATGCCAGTAAGCCCGGCACAAAAGCACGCGACGGCATCGCCCCTCAGAACCGGCCCGTGACCGTCAGCGTGAACAGCGGCCCGACCATCTGGTGCTGGCGTTCGAGGAAGCTCAGCGGCGCGGTGTTGCGGCGGCCGGTGTAGACGTCGCGCCAATAGCGCACATGCCCGTCATTGAGGTTGAAGATCTCGAAATTGATCTTCAGCCCGCGCACATTCTTGAATTCGACGAAGGCGCTGACATAGGGGCCCTCCCATTGCTGGTTCACTTCGTCGAGGAACCAGCTTCGGCCATAATGGTCGAACGACAGGCCGCCGCCCCAAGCGAATTGGGTGTGCGGGACATCGTGCCGCAGCGTCAGCTGGGCCCAGCGATCGTGCGTATTGCTGATCTCGCGCGGCAATCCGGTAAGAGGGTCGCGCACCCGCGCCCGCTCGAGGCCGACGTCCGCATCGAGCTTCGCGCCATGCCATCCGAGCGGATCGAACTGGATCGTGCTGATGCTCTCGATGCCGGTCCGCGTCGCGCGCGGCAAATTGCCGACCGCGTCGCCATCGACGCCGACCGGGATGTGGTCGACGATATCCTCGATCCGGTAATGGTAGAGCTGCAGCCGCGTCTTGCCCCAGCGCCCGAGCGAGCGGCCGAGCTCGGCGGTCGCTTCCCAGCTCTGCGGCGGCACCAGATCGGGATTGGCGTCGTTGCCCCGATTGTTGGCGATGTCCTGGTTCGCAAGGAAATCCGAGAAGGCGATCTGGCCGACCTTGCGCTCGAGCTTCAGGCTTGCATCCCATCCGGCCGCCGGGCGCCATGCCAGCAACACGCTGCCTTTGGGACGGAAGAAATGGCGCGGTTTCTTGCCGATCCCGCGCTCCCCCAATTCCGAATATTCCGCGCCGCCGACGATTTGCAGGTCGAGCTTGGGCGACAGCGGGCGGCTGAGGGTGACGAGGCCTTCATAGCGCGTTTCGGCAACGGTGCCGCTGCCCTGCGGATAGGGAACCGAGATATAGGTGCCATCGGGCTGGAGGTTGGCCAGGCTGCTATATTGCTCGAACCGGTTGTCGGCGCGCTCGAACGTCATCGTCCATTCGTTCGGGCCACCCTTCACGCGATATTCCAGGCGCCCGACCGTCTCGGCAGTCTTCGCATCCTGACCGTAAAATATGCCGTCGTCCGGTGCGCCGCTCGAATAGACGGTGCGCTGGTCGAGCCATGCGGGCGCATGCTCGAAATGCCGGAGACCGATAAGCTTCAGCCGGCCGCCGCCGAGCGGCAGCGAGATATCGCCGTTCGCATCGTAGCTGAAACCCGATGTGCGGTCGTGGCTGGTCCAGATATTATCGTTGCCATCGACCGGGTCGCGACGCTGGGCATTGATGCCGCGCTTCCAATAGGGGTCGTAATCCAGCGTCAGATTGGCTTCTAGCCCGCCCTTGCCCTCATATTTGAGGATGGCGGAGACCTTGGCGTGGTCGGTACTGTCCCGATTGACCTGGTCGCGTCGTTCGATCAGCGCACCCGACGGAGACAGGATGCGATAATCATTGCCGCCCTCCGCGCCGCGGGACGGCTTGTTCTCGAGCGAGACGGTATAATCGAGCGCCCCCGCGCTGCCGTTGTAACTGATCGAGCCGGCGAACCACCGCGGCTCGGCATAATGCGCGCGCAGCTGCGGGCTCCAGCTGAAATTGCCGCTGCCCTTGCGATCGGCCTTGAGGATCACGTTGGCGACCTGCCCGGTCAGCCCCGCAATTCCGAAGGATGCGGCTTCACGGACCTCGATGCGCACCACGTCGCCGGCCGACACTTTCTTCAGTTGGGCGACCGCGCCCCCCGATTTGTCGATCACGCGCTGGCCGTTGATCAGCACATTTTCCGACGCCTGCCCCAGGCCCCGCAGGTCATCCGCGGCGTGGATGGCGAAGCCCGGCACCTGCGCCAACATGTCATAGGCGGTTTGCGGGGCGAAGCGGGCGAAATAATCGGGCGTGAAGACGTTGCCCGGGCCGGCCGCGGCGGCGGACGCATCCGGGCCGGCCATTGCCGCCGTCGGTGTGCACAGGCACGCAACCAGCGCTAGAAGCCCTGCAACGGATCGCCAGCGGGAGGGCATGTAATGCGGCTCCACTCGCTCAAACTTGTTCTTATTCATGGCCGGGCACGCGCAGGAGGGCGTCGAGTTTGTCCTTCGTCTGCTTGTCGTCCGGGGCGAGTTCCACCGCCCTCCGGTAGCTCGCGATCGCGGCGGCCTGGTCGCCCTTGGCGCGATAGGCGTCACCGAGACCGGCACGCGCCCATGCGTTCGTCGGGAAATTGCGGACGTTGATCCCGGCCATTGCGATGGCGTCGGCGATCATTCCCTTGCGCAGGAATTGATCGGTCCAGTCGCCGACCAGGCCTAGCGGTGGCTCCACGTCATACCCCAGGCGGCTGGACATCACCGCATAATGGCGATTGATCGAGGCCGCCGTGCGGTTCTCCTCCGGGGGATTCCATTGCGGATAAAGGTAACGCAGGCCGTCATAATAGGCCTTGGCCGCGATGCTGCCGTGGGTTTCGCCCGGATAATATGCGTGCGTCCAGTGGAAGCCCGGCGCCTTGTGCGCGGCGAGCGCATCGAGAAAGCGCTTGATATAGATCGGGAAAGGCCCGCCCTCGGGCGAATCCGCCAGGAACAGGAACTTCTTGTCCATGCCCGTGGGCAAGTGTCTTGCCGCGGACCGGACGAAACCACCTTTATCCCACCAGAGCGACGGGGCGACCGCCAGATAGGCGTCGAACATATCCGGATGCGCGGTGAGGGCGTGGACGACGGCCAGCCCGCCGACCGAATGGCCGGCGAAAATCCGGAACGGTGCGGTCCGGTATTTCTTCTCGACGAAGGGCATGACTTCTTCCCGCACGAAGCGCAGGAATTTCTCGCCGCCGCCGCTCGGCTGCAGCCAGCCGTTCGGATCGGGATCGCGCTTGCCCATATTGTCGAAGAGCGAATGCGTGGGCGTGAGATCGCGGATGCGCTGATCGCCGCCGTCGATCCCCACCACCAACATCGCCGGAAGCTGTTCGTTATAGGCCGAGAGATATTTTACCATGCCGGCGACCATCGACATGTCATTCTCGTCGAGCAGGTAGAGCACCGGATAAGAGGGCAAGAGGTTCCCGCCGACATTGTCGGGATTGTAGATGACGAGCCTGCGGTCCTCGCCGAGTATGGTCGAGTGGATCACGAATGTTTCGGCGGAAGACGGGTAAGGCTGGGCCTCCTGCGCCTGCGCTGGGGCGATGGCCATCGGGACGAGCAAGACGGCGAAGAACAGATAGAGCGGCTTCATCTTCGCGCTCCGGGCTCCGGCGCGGGCGCGGGGCAATGTCCGAGGAACCATCTGCGCTCTCCGTATAAACATGTGGCTTTTGCCGGATCTCGGGCGCGCGCCATCGCTGCCGCGGCGAGCGGGTGATCGGGTGTGGCGTGGGACGTTGCGAAATTTGGTCGACTGAGAGTCTATGCTGACGCTTCAGGGATCCGGATCATCATTCACCGCGCGCAGCTCGGTCAGCTGGTGGGGAGAAGTGATGGTGATTCCGCGCTTCCGGAGCTTGCCGACGAAATCGGCGGTGACCCCGACCGCCCGCATTTCCTGATAGTCGTTGAGCGTGCCGTTGATTCCGTACCGGCGCATTGCCGCGACGTAGGATGGGTCGAGATCCATCGCACGCGCCTCGATGAGGTCCTGGATGCCGAGCGGCATGCCGGTCGCCCGCAACGCACGAGCATAAGCCGGCGTGACGTCGACCGCGCGCGCCTGGTCGAGCTGGCTCATCGAGAGATTGGGAAAACCCGCCTCGGCCATCCCGCGCCGATAGGTGTCGGTGACACCCATTCCGTCGAGCGTGATGCCATCGTCCGAATTGTCGGCCGAAACCGCCGGAGCTGGATCGATCCGACGCGAGGTGGTGTCGGCTTCTCGGGCAACAAGCGTGGGGCGTGCCGTATCATTCACCGTCGGAACCGGGCGCGGCTGGTGAGCGACAGGCCGGCGTTCGGCCGGCGTGGCCTGGATGGCAGGATCGCTCGCGGTCTGGACCGTGGCGAGCGCGTTGCGGCCTGGGACGATCGTGACCGCCGCGAGCGGCACCGCCATGCTCAGCATGCCCGTCGCGAACCCGGCGATCCATGACCGACCGGACGGTCCGCGGGCCGGGCTCTGGTCGAGCACGCGCCGGACGCGGCGGCCGAGCGAGCTCTTGGATGGCGCGACGCCGTGCGCGCCGAGCAACGTACCCCGGCACTGGTGACGCGCGACGCCGATCAGCAATTCGGCATAATCAGGCGCGGCGATGTTGGCGGCAAGCACGGCATCGTCGGCCGCTTCCTCGCGCAGCTGATGCGCCTCGCGCGCCAGCACCCACGCCAACGGATTGAACCAGAAGGCAGCGGTAGCCACCCGCGCCAGGATCAGTTTCGCCCAATCGAAATGGACCACATGGGCGAGCTCATGCGCGATGATCGCCTCGGCCTGGTCGGGTGCATCCACCGCGGCGTGGTTGAGCAGGATGACCGGGCGCATCAGGCCCCAGCTTACCGGCGATCCGAGTTCGTCACTCCACAGCAGGGCGGTCCCGTTCTTGAATCCCATCCGTTGTTGCGCGCGGGCCAGCGCGCTCAGCCAAACCGGATCGACCAATATATCCGCCCGCGCGCGCAACCCGACGAGGCGCAGCAATGCGAGCAATGTCACGACGAGCAGCACGAACGTCGGCAACAGAAAGGCGTAGCGCGCCGCGCCAATGACGGTATCGACCACCGTCCCGCTTACCGACGGCGCAGGCGCCGCCTTTGGTGCGATGACGGCCCGGGGCGGCAGGGTCGCCTGATCGGGAATCCGGACTCCGGTCTGCGGCTTTGCGACCGGTTCGATCGCGGCGAGACCGGCGACCGGCACGGGCAGCGCCAATGTCGGCAATGCGAGGCTGCCGAGCGGCAGCGCGACCAGCGCGAACAGACCAAGATGGGCGATGGTCGAGCGCTCGCCTGCAGACCGGCTGCGCGTCAGGCGCAGCAAACCGAGCGTTGCCGCCGCAACGAGCAGCGACTTGAGCGCGAGCAGGAGCAGGAGCATGGTCATTTTCCCGGGCTCCGTGCCTGACGCGCGCGCGCAATCGCCGCTTCGAGTTCGTCGAGTTCGCGCGTATCGACATCCTCCGCCATGCCGAGCAGCGCGCTGGCCGCGCTCACCGGGGATCCCTTGAAGAATGTCCGCACGATCTGGCTGAGCGCGGTCCCTCGCGCCTGATTGTCGGGAACCGTCGGCGAATAGACGAAACCGCGCTCGCTATCCTCGCGGCGCACGCATCCCTTGTCCTCGAGCCGCTTGAGCATCGCGCGGACCGCTGATCCGGTCAGCCGATCGGGCAGCGCGTCGCAGATTTCGGCTACGGTGCGCGCCTCCTGCTGGTAGAGCAGGTCGACGATCTGACGTTCACGCGGCGGCAATTGTGGAAGCATGACTCACCTCTTGCGCTACATTTGTAGCACGCTACAAATGTAGCGCAAGCGCAAAATCATGCGCCCGACAAGGCGCTGTTTTACCGCCCCGATCGGACCTCACATGACACTATGACCAGGCGCGTGCGCGTTCGCCTCTGCGATCACCCGATCCACGAAATCCCGCCCGGGCACCGACGCCAGGACCACCGATGTCGCGATCTGCCGCTCCGGAATATTCCAGTAGGTGCGCAGCAGCCGCGCTACGTCGTCCTCGCCGACCTGGACGAAACCATGCCGCTCGTAGAAGCGGATCGCCCAGTCCGCCGCCCGCCATGTGCCGATCAGGATCGGCCTTTCCGCGCCCCGGCACAGATGTTTCAGCAGGTGCGCGCCGATGCCCTGGCCCTGCCATTCGGGCAGGACATAAGCGTGGCGGATCAGGTCGACATTGTGCCGGCGCTGCACGCCCATGACGCCGATCAGCCGATCTTCGCGCAGATAGCCGCTGAACTTTACGCCTTCGGCCAGCTCCGACGCCAACTCCCCTGCGGACATATAAGGTTCGTGCCACCGATCGGCCGGGATGACGCCGCGATAGGCTTCGGCGGCGGCATTGATGATGGCGAGCATGTCGTCGCTGTCGGCAGGGCCGCATCGGCGAATGTGACGCGCGGCCTGATCCTGGTCTTCCATGTCCTTGCTCTCCGGCTTGGTGGCCGGAGACGTCTAGCGGGCGCTGCCGCTTCGCTCTTGGACCTTATTGCACGGTCCGGCCCAACGCCTCCGCGTAGACGCCGGGCGTGAATCCATGCCGTGCCACGAAGATGCGGTGCATATGGCTCTGGTCGGCAAAGCCCGCCGCGATCGCCGCGTCGGCCAGCGCAACCCCTTGTCTTATATGTTGGCGCGCCGCCTCCAGGCGGCGTTGCATCACATAAGCATGCGGCGTCAGCCCGGTCAGCCGTGCGAATCCCCGTAACGTCTGATATCGGCTCAGCCCCGCCAGCGCCGCCAGTTCGGCCAGCGAATGCGCGCGCTCCGGTGCATCGTCGATCCGTTCCCGCACCCGCGATAGCCGCCCGATCGGATCCGCCCCTGGCTTCGGCGCCATCCTGAATAGATGGCCGAACAGCGCAAGCAGCCGTTCGTCGAAGGCCGCCCCGCTTTCGGGCTGCAAGGCCGCATCACGCGTCGCGACGAACAGGCGTGCAAGGCGGGCATCGTCTACCACCGGCGCGTGCAGCTCGCCGAAGGATGTCCGCCCTTCCTGAAGGTCGGAAACGATCCCGCCGACGATCGCCTCCGAAAAATAGAGCATCGACCAGGACCGCGCCGATCTGATCGGAGCCCCGTCGTGCAGTTCGCCAGGATTCACGGTGATGAGATTGCCGCGCACTGCCTCCACGGGCCCGCGCCCGCTCCACGATCGCTGCGCGCCGCCGGTCATCAGCCCGACGCCGAACTCGTCATGCGCATGCCGCGCGAAGGATCGCCCGGAACAGGCATCGACCGCGGTAATGACACCGCCATGAGCCGATCGCACATGGAAACTATCGCGTTTCATCCGTCGTCTTCAGGCTCTCTCGCGGCACTCGGGACAGAGGGGAAAATATGTCTCAGCTTGCGGGCAAGCCGTCGTACGCCATAAGACGCGCTTCCACTGACCTTTCAAGACGGCGAGCCTTAATGGGCCGGCGCAGCGGCCCTGGCGCACGAGCCTCTCGCGGAAAGAGACGATGAAGAGCGGCAGAACGATGCCCGGTCTCTGGCCTCGGCCTGATCGGGAGCTTGTTCTCCCGCCGCAACGATCTTGCGCACATCTGCCATTCCCGGCAGTCTCGTTCCATGGGGGGTAGCGCCAGCCCGATCAGCACGTCGAGCAAGGAATAAGGCGATGCGATGGAAATGGGCGGTGTCGATCGGCGCCCTGTTCGCTGCCATTATCGCCGTCGTCGCCTCGCTCGGCGTGCCGGCCATCTTCGCCGAAGCCTTCATATTTTCGCTTCACCACGATGTGGCTGTCCTTCCGCGCCCCGCCGATCCGCAAGCCTTCGATCCCCGCCCCGGCCCGCCGCTCGGCAAGATCGTCGCCGGCTATTGGCGGGTGCAGCAGATCGCGCCCGCCACCTTCGCCATCGGCGAGCCGCAGAATGATCCCGACAATTACGAATATCTCATCGTCGGCACGAAGCGCGCTTTGCTCGTCGATTCCGGCGCCACGGCGCGCGACATTCACGCGGTCCTCGCCACCCTCACCCGCCTGCCTGTCACCGCCATCCCCACTCACCTCCACTGGGATCACACCAACGGCCTGCGCAGCTTCACCGCGATTGCGCTCGTCGATCTGCCGGAAACCCGCTTGCGTGTGCGCGGCGATGGTTCTGTCCAGCTGAGCCGGCACGAATATATCGACAATGATCCGCCGCGCTTCCGCGTGACCGAATGGATCAAGCCAGACGGGGTCGTCGATCTCGGCGGGCGGCGCGTACGGATCCTCTCGACCCCCGGCCATACCGCGACGTCGATTTCGGTCTATGATCCCGCCAACCGCTTCCTCTTCACGGGCGATTTCCTCTACCCGACCAGCCTCTACGCCTTCATGCCGGATTCGAGCCTCTCCGCTTATGCGGCGACCGCCGATCGCCTGCTCGCCTTATTGCCCGGCGATACCAGGCTCTACGGCGCCCATTGCTGCCGCAACGATGTGCCTGCCCAAGCGCCATGGCTCGGTCTCGACGATCTGCGCGATGCGCGTACGGAGATTGGGAAGATCCAGGCCGGCACCGCCACCGGCGGCCGCGGCCTCTTCATCCGGCGCTACCCCGTCAACAGCCGCATGACGATCCTCACCCTTTATCCCTTCGGCAATCGCTGAGAGGCTGCGCTTCGCACTGGACAAAACGGGAACAAACCTGTACAAGCGCTCGGCTTGGGCGGAGTTTCCTTCCACACCAAGGTTGCGCTGGCAGGATTCGCAGGTTTGATACTAACCAATCAGGTTAGAGAAATTTCGCCTTTCGGCCACAAACAAACCTTATCGGTTCGCCACCTAGTTCGAATCTGGTATTTTTTGATTTTCGGGCGCCGGGGCACCCCGCTCGACCGCCACTGTCCACCCCGGCGGCAGCTGGTCTGTGGACATATAATAATAAAGCGCGGTCACGCCGTCCTTGCTCGCGCTGTCGCCCTTGACCAAGCCAAACGCGATCGTACCCGCAAAGACCGGGCCGCCGCTGTCCCCGCCCTTACAATCCGGCCCCTTGACCGCAACCCAGGTCGGCTCGCACGGGCCCGCGCAGAGGTCGCCCGGCGGGGCATAATCGGGATAGGCCACCTCGGCGCAGCTATAGCCGGTCTTCTCGCCGCGATGGCAGACGAGGTCGCCCGCACGCGTCGCTGTCCGGTTGCGCCAGCTCGTCACCGGCCTGAGCGCGGTCTTGCCCTTGTCGGCGTAGAAGAGCGGCACCAGCGGCCCCGTGCCACCATCCGTCGGCATATGGATCTGCACATCCTGGTACCAGGCGCCCCAGGCGCCGATCATGGTCAGCGGCACCTCGGCCCCGCCGGGGTCGATATAGCTCAGCTGATCGGGGCAATGCGCCGCGGTCGACAGCGCGATCCGGCTGCCATCGGTCACGACGAAGCCGCTGGTGCACACCGCCTTGTGATTGATCTGGGGATCGAACCCCAGCACGCGTCCGCCACCCGCCACGCCAATCGATCCCGACGAGGTCAAGGCGCTGGTCGTGTCGCCCCACGCCACCACCTCCACCGGCACGCCCGCCATCTGTGTGAAGCGTGCCGCGAGGCCCTCGGTGCCGTCGGGGCCGACGTCGCGGCTGTTGACCATCACCACCAGCTTGCCGGCCTTGGGATCGACCCCCATGCCGGGCGGGCTGTGGAGCGCGGCGCGGATGTCCGCCTGATGCGCCGCGATCGCCGCCAATATCTGCACCCGCGTCGCCGGCGCGCCCGTCTGGAACACCACCGGCACAGCCAGCCCGCCGGCAGCGATAGTGCGCGGCGCGACAGCGTCGTTCCCCGTCAGGAGCACCACGATCCGGAAGCCTCCGTCGTGCGCGATGCTGATCCCGGCCAGCCTGTCGGCGAACTCCGCCGTCAGCGCCTCGGTCGCCGGCACGCTGTCCTGCTCGGCCTGCAGCTCGCGCATCGCCTGGGGCAAGGGCACGCCATAGAGCCGCGCATATTCGGCGCCGTCCTGCATCAGCGCCTCGATCTGCGTCTGGATATGCGGAGCCAATTCGGCGGCCTTGTCGGGCACTTTGGGCGCCGGCGCCTGCGCCCCGGCAGCCACCGCTGCGAAGGCCATGCAGGCCGCCATCACCGCTTTTTGCAACACTTTGGAGGCCTCTGCCCGTCTGAGTGGGTTTCGGAAAGCGCCTTTAGAATGCTAAAGGCCGCCCGTGATTGAACAAACCGCCCCCCACGGCCCGATCCGCAAGCTGGCTTTGCTCCTTCAGAAGTGGGGCGGCATGGCCAAATACCGCCATCATCCGCGCCTCGCCGGCCTCTCTTACCGCGCCGCCAATGTGCTGGCGCCCGATCTGGTCGTCACAAGGCGCGAGATCGCCAAAGCCCGCCCGCGAGCCAAAGGCGGCGTGCCCCACCTGAACTCGGTCGGCATCGGCACCACCGGCACCTGCAATGCGTCGTGCGTCCACTGCCCGACCGGCAAGGCCAGCACCTCCAACTCGCCCCGTGGTACCATGCCGATGGGCCTGTTCCGCAAGATCATCGACGGCATCGTCGAGGAAGGCGTCGCGGTCGACAGCCATATCGGCTTCGGCCTGTTCGGCGACGGCCTGGTCGATCCGATGGTGGTCGAACGGGCCAAGTATGTGCACGAACGGCTTCCCGACGTGGTCTTCTCGGTCAACACCAATGGCGCGGCGTACAACAGCGCCAAGCACAAGGTGCTGTTCCCCTACGTCACGCTGATCGCGCTCCACTGCGAGTCGCTCACGCCCGCGACTTACGATTATCTGATGACCCCGCTCCGAGCGAAGAACGTCTTCCCCAAGTACGAGCAGATATTGCGCGACTTCCCGGGCAAGGTCCGCGTCAGCGTCCCCGTCAGCCGCGCCAACCGCGACGAACTGGAGGGCATCCGCGAATGGTTCATGTCGCGCGGCGCCAAGGAGGTCGTGTTCGATCCGATGGCGAGCCGCTGCATGGAAGACCGCAGCCTGTTCGACAAACTCTCGCTCGCGCCCGTCCGCATCCGCTGCGATGCCGAGGTGGCGCGCGACCTGATCGTCGATTGCGACGGCGCGGTCCTCACCTGCTGCCAGGATTTCGTGCGCGAGCATCCGGTCGGCAATTTGATGATCGAGACCTTCCAGGAAACCATGACCAACCTCGCCCGCCGCAGCTTCGCCAAGAAAATGGCCGACGGCGAGCATGACGCCATCTCCACCTGCAGCCGCTGCTTCGGCGACGTCCGCACCCCCAGTTTCCCCTTCGACCACCCGGTGCTGACTGAGGCGCGCCCGTAAGAAATCCTCCCCCGGAGGGGGAGGTGGCAGCCCGCAGGGCTGACGGAGGGGTAGCCAGGGAGCCACTTCGGCCGGGAGATCCCTCCACCAGCTTACGGCTGGTCCCCCTCCCCCTCTGGGGAGGATTTTAGAAGCTGCCGCCCTATCTGCCGCCCCAGCAGTTTCCACTTAATCCCCCAAAAGGATAGCCCCGCAAAAACATCGGCTTTGGACACTATCCGATAGGCACCGCCGAAGAAGGCGCTAGGCTGCCGCCATGATGCCCGCCTCCCTGCGCAAGACATTGCTCTTCGCCGCCGCTGCTGCTGCATCCTTAGCCGCACCCGCGCACCCCGAATGGCGGCGCGCCACTTCCCGGCACTTCATCATCTATTCGCAGGGCTCGGCCAACGAGCTCAAACAGTCGGCAACCGCGCTCGAACGCTACGATCAGTTGCTACGGCTGATGTCGATCACCAAGCCGGACGAGGATTCAGCGCCCCTCACCGTCTTCATGCTCAACGACCATAGCGTCGGGGAACTGATCAATCAGCCCGGCGCCGCCGGCTTCTATACGGTCGGCCCGCTCGGTCCGGTCGCGGTGGGAACGCGCATCGTCGACTTCGACGCCACGGACTCGGACTTCACGTCGCAGGTGGTGCTGTTCCACGAATATGCCCACCATTACATGCTGCAAAACTATACTGCGGCTTATCCGGGCTGGTTCGTCGAGGGCTATGCGGAGCTGTTGGGCGCCACCACCTTCGACAAGGACGGATCGGCCAATGTCGGCAATGTCGCCCGCTATCGCCTGGCCGACCTCCATGGCGACATCACGATCCCGGTTCGAGACCTGCTTTCCGACGACCCCGAGGCACGCAAGGATCGCGCCGTCTACGCTTATTATAGCGAAGCCTGGCTGCTGACCCACTATCTGGTCTTCAACGACACGCGCTCGCCACAGCTGCACCGCTATCTCGCTTTGGTCGGCAACGGCATGAAGCCGATGGACGCGGCCAACCAGGCGTTCGGCAACATCTCCAAGCTGGTCAGCGAATATAACAGCTATCGCAATTCGCCCGGTCTGCCCGGCGTGCATATCAGCCAGAAGGACGCACCCTCGATCGGCGAGATCAAGATCGAGACGCTCGATCCCACCGCGCAGGCACTGGTGTGGGATCGCATGCTCTACATGCGCAACTTGCGCGGCAACGAGGCGGCCAGCATCTCGGCCGATCTTGCCAAGCGCGCCGCGGCGGCGCCCAGGAATATGGAGACGCTCGACCTGCTATGGCGCTTCCAGCTGGCCGCCAACGACACGGCCGGTGCCGACCGGACCGCCGACGCCCTGCTCGCGCTCCAGCCGAAGAATGCGCAGGCCTTGCTGGGCAAGGGCCTGATCGCGATGAAGACGCTCGAAAATGCCAAGGATTATAGCGCGCCCAAATGGGCCGCGGCGCGGCGCTATGTCGTCGATGCGAACGAAGCCCAGGTCAACAATGCCGAGATCCTGTTCGCTTATTACCAATCCTTCGTCCGGGCCCAGCAACAGCCGACCGAGGCCGCCAGGCTCGGCCTAATGCGGGCTTTCGAGCTTGAGCCGCAGTCGAGCAGCTTCCGTCTCAATCTGGCCGGGTCACTGATCGGCGAACGCCGTTATGCGGAGGCGCGGATCGTGCTCAAGCCGGCGGCTTTCTCGGTCCACGATCCGCAGTCCGCGGCCTGGGCCAAGAAGATGCTGGGCAATATCGACAATTTGAAGGACGGCGATCCGCCGCCCCTGTCGCTACCCGCGATCGACAAGGCCAATGACGACGCCAAGAAAGGCTAGGCTCGAACCCTAGCTGGTCGCCTCGCGCGCCAGCAACTTCTCCTTGATCGGCAATCCCCACGCATAGCCGCCCAGGCTGCCGTCCGCCCGCACCGCGCGGTGGCAGGGGATCAGCACCGCCACTGGATTGGCGCCGCAAGCGGATCCGACCGCCCGCACCGCCTTGGGGTTGCCCGCGCGCGCCGCCAGCGCGGCATAGCTCAGCGTCTCACCCGGCGGGATGCGCGACAGCTCGCGCCACACCGCCTGCTGGAACGCCGTCCCGCGCACATCGAGCGGCAAGGTCATGCTGGGCGTGGGCTGGGTCACATAAGCGACCGCGTCGGCGAGCAATCCTTCCAGCACCGCCCCGCCCTGCTCGATCCGGGCGTTGGGGAAGAGCGCACGCAGCGCGGCGTCGTCGGGTTCGAACGCGACCCGGCAGATCCCTCGCTCGGTCGCCGCGACCAGCAGCGGGCCGAACTCGGTCCATGCCACGCCCCAGCGGATCGTCTCGCCCCGCCCGCCGTCGCGCCAAGTGGAGGGCGTCATGCCGAGACGATCGGGCATGTCGGCATAGAAGCGCGCGGGCGCGGCATAGCCCGCATCATACAGGGCCTCGGTCACGGTATCGGCCTCCTTGAGCGCCCGTTCGGCCCGCTTCGCGCGTTCGGCGCGGACATAAGCGGCCGGGGTCACGCCGGTCGCGCGGCGGAACAGGCGGTGGAAATGAAATGGGCTGTACCCGGCTACCTGCGCCAATTGCTCTAGCGTCGGCGGCTCTTCCGCCTGCGCGATCAGGCGGATCGCCTGCGCGATCCCGGCTTCGTCCGCCGCCACCTCGTCCGGGCGGCAGCGCAGGCAGGCGCGCAGACCTGTCTCGCGCGCCTCGTTGCCGTTGGCGAAGAAGCGGACATTGTCGCGCCTGGGATGGCGCGCGGCGCAGGATGGGCGGCAATAGATGCCGGTCGACAGCACGCCGGTGACGAACTGGCCGTCCAGCGTGCGATCGCGGCGCAGCACCGCCGCCCAGCGCTGATCGTCATCCAGCTTTTGTTTGGCTTCAGGCATCGAACCGCTCCGCCCGGGCCATGAAGCAGCCCGCGCCTGCATTGTGTATATGGATATAGGCAATCTCGTCATGGTCGAGGAGGCCCCGGATCGCGTCATCAGCCTCGCCCGGTCCGGCCACGCTCGCGCGCCGCAGCATCCCGCCCGCATCGAAGCCGCGCAGTCCCAGAGTGCGATGATCCAGGAAAGCCGGCGTCGCGTCGACATAGACGGGCGCCTCCGCCGCCGCCTCGCGCACATAGATGGCATAGGCCGATCGGAAGGGCGTCGCCACGTCGTGCGAGACATGGTTGAGCAGAAGCAGGCCCTCGCCAGGCTCTGCATCTTCCAGCGTCACGCGGCAGGGGAAACCGGGCTTGCTGTCTGCCTGGACGCGCACCGCGCCCGCCGTGATCAAGGCGGCGGTATCGGCGAAGGCGGCTGGGTCGAGCCCCATGATTCGGTAGGTCATGATCGTCTCCTGTGAACTTGCCTGACCCATTTATGCCGCCTTCGCCCTCCCCGCTTCCCGCGGCTTGCTTTCAAATTCACATGGCCGGCGACCGGTAGGCATGCAGCGTTTCGACGCTCAGCCGCGCGACTTCAGGAGCAGCATCGCACCTTTGTTTGATGCCCGCCGCGAAGGCCCCGAATTCGGGCAGGTCGGTCAGGATTTCCTGCGAATCCTCGGCCAGATTGGCGAAGACGTGTACGAAGCTTCGGCCATCCTGCTCGCGGAAGGTCGCATAATTGATGCCCTTCAGGGCCTCGCTCGACACGCGATCGAACAGGGCGCCGGTAAGCTGCTCGTCCAGGGAGACGAATTCGGGCTTCACGGTGTAGCGGACGATGGTCAGACGCTGCATTTTTCGAAACTCCATCAACGGAGCAAAAGCGCTCCAAATCCCCTGACGGGTTTCGCGGGGAAAAGGATTCGCTACCTTTCGGAATCCTTTCGCGGCCCGGTTCCGTCATGTCATGGGAATGAGGGAGACGCGCATGGCCGAGCTGACGGATCGGGGCTTCGAAGAATGGCTGGGCGGCATGCGCCCGCGGTTGCACAGCTTTTGCGGGCGGATGATGGGCTCCGCAATCGACGGCGAGGACGTGGTGCAGGAGGCGCTGGCCCGCGCCGCGATTGCGTATGGCCACTCCACCCCGATCACGCAGCCGGAGGCCTGGCTGTTCCGGATCGCGCGCAACGCCGCGATCGACGCGCTGCGCCAGCGCAAGGCCTCCAACGCCGAAATGGGGGATGAGGGAGAAGATCCTGCCGCCGACAGCGCTGCGCGCGCCGAAGTGACTTTGGGCTTCACCGCTTTCCTGCCCTTGCCTCCGCCCCAGCGCGCCTCGGTCGTGCTGATCGACGTGCTCGGCTATTCGCTCGCCGAGACCGCAACCATTCTGGAAACCAGCGTCGCGGCGGTGAAGGCGACGCTCCATCGCGGCCGCACGCGCCTTGCCTCCGCCCCGCTCCAGCCGGCACCGATCGACGAACAGGAAAAGCTCCGCCTGCGCGCTTATGCCGACCTGTTCAACGCGCGCCGGTTCGACGCCTTGCGCGACCTGCTCGCCGCCGATGTCCAGCTCCTCATGCCGCCCGGCACGCGCCGCACGGGCAAGAGCGACGTCTCGCTTTATTACACGCGTTATTCGGAGGTGCCGGTTCTCTGGAAGATGGAGCCGGCCTTCGTCGATGGCCATCCCGGCCTGCTCGCGACCGATCCCGGTAACCCCGAAAGCCGTTTCCTGGTGTTGCTCAAATGGTCCGACGGGCGGATCGTCGGCATTCGAGACTTCTTCTTCGCCCGCTACGTGATGGACGGGATCGATATCGCGCGGATTTGAAGCCCGCTTGCTTGCAATCCGAACCCCCGCTTGCTAGGCGGCGCGCGACCGAAGTGGGCGGCCGTCCGGCAACGCCCGTTTCCGCCCTGCCCGCTCAAATGGTGCGGGGCACCACCAAATCAGGGGACGACGAGCGCGTGGAGCATTCCGGCGGCATACAGGCAAGTCTTAGCGGTCGCTACGCCACCGCTCTGTTCGAGCTCGCCCGCGACGAAAACA
>Ga0157370_10000508_pt1 | contig 48558 bp, 45 predicted proteins | sample C35metaG_FD_113463 | JGI IMG/M metagenome (GOLD analysis project Ga0157370, IMG submission 113463) | Corn rhizosphere microbial communities from Kellogg Biological Station, Michigan, USA - C3-5 metaG | ecosystem: Host-associated > Plants > Roots > Rhizosphere > Soil | place: USA: Michigan...
ATTATCATGAAAGCATCTGATTTTATTGCAGAATTTTTGATGAAAAAGGGAATAAAAAGTGTTTTTGAATTATCAGGAGGTATGATAACTCATATACTTGACTCATTGAATCAAAAAACTGATATTAACATTATTACAATGCATCATGAGCAAGGTGCTGCTTTTGCTGCTGAAGGATATGCGAGAGTTACAGGGTTACCTGGGATAGCTTTGGCTACCTCAGGACCAGGCGCTACAAATTTATTAACAGGTATTGGGAGCTGTTATTTCGATTCAACTCCTGCTATTTTTATTACTGGTCAAGTAAATAGACATGAACTAAAAGGTGATCGAGAAATAAGACAATTAGGTTTTCAAGAGACTGATATTGTAACAATGGCAAAACCAATTACCAAAGCTTGTTTTCAAATAACTGATGCAAATGATATACCAAATATATTTGAAAGTGCTTTTAAAATAGCCTTAGAAGGTAGGCCGGGGCCGGTTTTAATAGATATACCAATGGATACTCAGCGTATTCAAATAGAAGATAACTCTCTTGTAGTTGATGATGTCAAAGATTTAGAAATTAATTCTGATATTTTAGGCAATTTAATTGAAGATATCCAAAAAGCAAAAAAGCCGCTTATTTTATCTGGAAGAGGTATAAAAGCGAGTAAAAGTCAAGATTTATTTGACGAGTTTATTAAAAAAACTCAGATTCCTGTAATTACAACACTTTTGGGGTTAGATACTATAAATTACGATAATTCACAACGTGTTGGATTTATTGGAAGTTATGGTAATAGATGGGCAAATATAGCTTTTGGAGAATGTGATTTACTAATTGTTCTAGGAAGTAGATTAGATATTAGGCAAACGGGAGCGGATGTTAAATTTATTGAAAACAGAAAAATTTATCATATTGACTACGAAAAGGGAGAAGTTAATAACCGTGTTAAAGGATGCGAAGCAATTATAACAGATTTGAATTTCTTCTTTAAGGAGTTTAAAAAATCTGCATTTAATATTTTTTTTGTTTTAAACGAAGATTGGAGTAATCATATTAATAATTTAAAAAGTACTTGGCCAGATATCAAGGAACTTGATCCTAAAGGAATAAATCCAAATGTATTTATGCATTTGCTTTCTAATAAATCTAAGAAAGCAAAAGTTTATTTAGCAGATGTCGGAAGTCATCAAATGTGGGCAGCACAGTCATTAGAACTATACAATGACCAGCAATTTCTGACTTCAGGAGGAATGGGAGCTATGGGATTTTCATTGCCAGCTGGAATTGGAGCCAGTATTGCATTGAATAAAAAGCCAGTTGTTGTATTGGTAGGAGATGGTTGTATGCAAATCAATATTCAAGAATTACTAACAATTGTTAGAAATAAGCTACCAATAAAAATCATTGTTTTAAATAATAGAACTCTGGGAATGATAAGACAATTTCAAGATAGTTATTTTGAATCTCGTTATCAATCAACTTATTGGGGGTATGATGCTCCTGATTTTGCCAAAGTTGCTATTGCTTATGGTATTGAATCGAGGACAGTGGAGAATCAAGAAGATATTGAAGATGAAATTGATTGGTTTTGGAGTGTTGAAAATGAAAATAAACCTCAATTACTTCAAGTTATGATTGATCCACATACAAATACATATCCTAAAATTGCTTTTGGGAGGCCAATTACAGAAATGGAGCCATTTGCTAAACCAATAGCAATGGAAGCAACATAATGAATAAAAATTATAGTTAAAGATAAATTTATATGTTACAAAACTTAAAAGAAGATTCTCTATTAAAAAGTTTAAAAGAAATAGCAAAAAGGAAATCTACGCAAGTTATTACAGCGGGAGAAAATTACATTCCTGTTACAGGTAAAGTATTAGATGAAGAAGACATTTTAATGGGAGTGGATGCAGCGTTAGATGGTTGGCTAACAGCAGGTCGTTTTGCTAATAAATTTGAAGCAGACTTTGCTAACTATTTTGGAGCACATCGATCATTATTATTTAATTCAGGATCTTCAGCTAATTTAGTAGCTTTTTATGCTTTGACTTCACCAAAATTAGGAGAAAGAGCAATTAAGCCTGGTGATGAAGTAATTACGGTAGCAGCAGGTTTCCCTACTACCGTAAATCCAATAATTCAGTTTGGAGCTATTCCTGTATTTATAGATGTAGATGTAGCAACACACAATGTTAAAGCAGATATGCTTGAAGTTGCAGTTACACCTAAAACAAAGGCAATAATGATCGCTCATTCTCTAGGAAATCCATTTGACTTGGATGAAGTAATGCGTGTTGCTAAAAAATATAATCTTTGGGTAGTAGAGGATGATTGTGATTCACTTGGGGCAACTTATAAAGGGAAAAAAACAGGAACATTTGGAGATATTGCAACATTCTCTTTTTATCCTGCACATCATATTACAATGGGTGAAGGCGGAGCTGTTTTAATAAACAATCCAGTTTTATCGAAGCTTGCAGAAAGCTTCCGTGATTGGGGGCGTGATTGTTATTGCGAACCTGGAAAAGATGATACTTGTGGATGTCGTTTTGGACAGCAATTAGGGACATTGCCATATGGATATGATCATAAGTACACTTATTCACACATAGGATTTAATCTTAAAGTGACTGATATGCAAGCTGCTTTTGGAGTATCTCAAATAAAAAAAATTGATCAGTTTGTACAAAGACGTAAAGAAAATTATACTGCATTATATAAGCGCATGAAAGAGTTTGAAGAAGTTTTTATACTTCCAGAACCAACTCCAAATTCGGAGCCGTCTTGGTTTGGATTTTTATTAACTCTTAGAGAAGGAGATGCAAATGATCGTCATATGTTAGTACAACATTTAGAAAAGAATAAAATAGGTACACGTTTATTATTTGGGGGAAATTTATTAAGACAACCCGCGTATGCTAATATTGAGCATAGAGTTGTTGGAACATTAGAAAATACAGATACTATTATGAACCAATCATTTTGGTTGGGTGTATGGCCAGGATTGAATGAAAGTCATTATGACTATATATGTAATGTAATAAGAGAATATTTAAATTCTTAGATTAAATAATAGAAAACAAAAACTAATAATAATTCTGAATCAGTGTATTTGATGAAAGGCATATGTTTTTAAAACATAAAAGTTATAAATGAAAAAAATTATAAGTAAGATAGGTATTGATAAAGCTATATTATATACATTATTGTCAAGGGTTGTACAAGCTGGTGGGGGCGTTATTACTTTGCTTGTTGTGGCGAGATGTCTTACTAAAGTAGAACAGGGATATTATTATACATTTGGTAGTATATTAGCAATCCAAGTTTTTTTTGAATTAGGTTTGTCAAATATTATAACACAATTTGTTGCTCATGAAAATGTTCATTTAAAATGGAATACTAATATAAGTTTTGTTGGTTCAGAAGAATCAAGTTCACGTTTATCTTCATTATTACGTTTTACTATAAAATGGTTTAGTGTAATAGCAATATTATTGTTTTTAGGACTACTTATATCAGGGTATGTTTTTTTTAATAAATTTGGTAAAGAAAATGTTGATGTGAATTGGTATTTTCCATGGATTATTTTGTCTATAACAACCTCCTTGTCGTTGATGGTTTCTCCTCTTTTGGCTTTTTTTGAAGGTTTAGGAAAAGTAAAAGAGGTAGCAAGAATCAGATTAGTGCAACAAATTATCCAGCTTTTCTTGGTGTTATTGTTCTTCTCATTGGGCTTTAAACTGTTTTCAGCTCCAGTTGCAGCAATTTTAACATTTTTGGTGATACCAGTATGGATTTTGTTTGGATCAAAAATAAAACTATTAAAATTTGTTTGGAATAAGCTAAGCCTCTGGGAAGTAAATTATCGCTTAGAAATATTTCCATATCAATGGAAAATTGCATTAAGTTGGATAAGCGGATATTTTATCTTTCAACTTTTCAATCCTGTGCTTTTTGCAACTGATGGAGCAGTGGTGGCAGGACAAATGGGAATGACATTGACTGTACTAAATTCTATATTTTCTTTGGCCTTTAGTTGGATTTCTACTAAGATACCAGTTTTTTCTAATTTAATTGCTAGAAACGAATATGAGGATTTAGACAATCTTTTTAATAAAACATTAATACAATCAACTTTGCTAAATATATTAGCCGTTGCCACTTTTTTTTCTATAATTTTTATAATGCGTTATTTTAATATAAAAATTAATGGAAAAAATTTTGCTGATAGATTTTTATCTTTTGCTCCTATGATCTATATGATCATTCCAACGATTCTTAATCATATTGTTGGATCATGGGCAACCTACTTACGTTGCCATAAGAAAGAACCAATGCTAATTCAAAGTTTGATAATAGGTGTTTTGTGTTCATTATCCACTGTATTGTTGGGGAATTTATATGGAGTTATAGGAATTACTATGGGATATATGGTAATTACCATTATTAGTTTTATTTGGACATATTTTACTTTTTCCGCTAAGAAAAGAGAGTGGCATAACTAAAAATTTCATGGATCAAATGACCAATAAAACTAATATAATTAATGAAGATTGTGTTTTAACTATTGCAATACCAACTTATAATAGACCTGAAGCAATACAAAAGCAAATAAGACTATTATTGCCACAATTAAATAATTCAGTAAAATTAATCGTTTATGATAATTGCTCTAAACCCAGTGTCAAAAGTTTTTTCACAGATGAAGAGTTAGAAAAAATAATATTAGTTCGAAATAAAGTTAATGTAGGTGCAGATGCTAATATTGCAAGATGTTTCGAAAATTGTACAACGACATGGCTTTGGACGTTGTCGGATGATGACTTTGTTAAAGAGGATGCTATAACAGAAATTTTAGAGATTTTAAAAGCAAATACAGAAACAGTTTTTCTTAATTTTTGTAAAGGACTTTCATTTGAGACGAAAGGATTTAACGAGCTAATAGAAAACTTTAACAGCTCAAGGGTTTTTTCAAGTTCCTTTACAATGTCTTCTTGTATATATAATATGAATAAACTCCGATATTCATTAATTGATTACTATAGTAATCTCTCTAGTATGGTGGGTACTATTATATTGGTACTTAAATATATTCAAAAAAATAATGAGGCAGTTTGTAAGTTTTTAGATGAATCTTTGATAGGTTCATATAATGATCAAGTGGGATGGGATTATAGAATATATATACATCGTTCAAGACTATTTAAAGAGGCCTTTTATGATAAAAATAAAAATAATAAATATAATAAAACTCTCTTTTTAGGATGTTATCTAACAAACTATTGGTTAATTGATAATAACAGGAATTATACTAAAGTTTCATATCTTGAAAGATGGAATTTGTTTTTGCTAACGATTAAAATTCAGGGAATTATAAACGCAATAATTTATTGTCCTAAAACGATTATTAAAGTTGCATTAAATCTAATTCTACAGTTTGATTATAAAAAGTTTAGAAATTAAAGTAAACTGTATTAGAATTATGGAAAATAGAATCCTGTTTATAGCACATGATGGATTAGCTGATGGAGGAAATCAATCTTTATTAAATATTGTATCTTCACTAAAATCAAGAAATATTTTCGTTACTGTAATTTTTCCTGAAAAAGGTATTATTTGTAATATGTTTAATGAAAGAGGATGGAATTACTATATAGTTAACTTCAAAACTGAATTATGTCCTAAAGCAAATAATTTTTTTGATTATATCAAGAACATATTAAGATCATATTATAAAGATTATTACAATCGAGAAGCTATAAAAAAAATGCAAGCTATAATTGATGATAATAAAATAAATATAGTCCATTCAAATTCAAGCGTTATTGGTATTGGAGAAAAATTAGCGAAAAGCAAAAATATTAAGCATGTGTGGCATATAAGGGAATATATTCATCCTAATTATGGATTATATGTTTTTGGAGGATTAGCAAAATACAAAACTAAGATCCATAAGGCGAGAAATATTATTTGTATTACTCATGGAGTTGCGAAAGGTTTTGGAGTAGAAAAAAAATCTGTTGTATTAAATGATGCAGTAAGAAAAGAACCAAAATATTTGAAACCAGTTTTAAAGAAAAAGTATTTTCTTTTTTGTGGAACATTGAGTAAAAATAAAGGAGTTGAGGAAGCAATATTAGCTTTTTCTCAAGCTTGTGAGCATTCTGATTATAAACTGTTAATTGTTGGTGAAGGTATTCCAGCATATAAAGAATTTTTGACAAAACTTGTAACTGAAATTGGTTTAGAGAAGAAGATAGAATTTTTGGGATTCAGGAATGATGTTGATGATTTGATGGCAAGTGCTACAGCTTTTTTAATGTGCTCAAGAAACGAAGCTTTAGGGAGAGTAACAGTAGAAGCAATGTTAAATTTCTGTGTCGTTTTTGGCTTTAATGATAGTGGGACATCAGAGATTATTGAACACAAAAAAACTGGCTATCTATATGATAACATACAAGAGCTTATTGAATATATGGTGTTTATTATAAATAATCCTGATAATTTTAATATTACAAGAGACAATGCCTATGAATATGCTAAATCTAATTTTTTAGAAAATGAATTTACTGACCGCTTGATTAATTTTTATCATAACATAAATTAAATCTGTTAAAAAAATGCGCTAGAGAAATCATGCGTTATAAACAAGAATTTTCCTTCAATGAAAACAAAAGCAAGAATAATAGCGTTTTATTTACCGCAATATCATCCCATACCAGAAAATGATGAATGGTGGGGAAAGGGATTTACAGAATGGACTAATGTAGGAAAAGCAAAGTCACTTTTTAAAGGTCATTATCAGCCAAGAATACCTGCAGACTTAGGATATTATGATTTGAGAGTTCCCGAAACAAGAAAAGCCCAAGCAGATATGGCAAAGGAATATGGTATAGAGGGATTCTGTTACTGGCATTATTGGTTTGGTAATGGTAAAAGGTTAATTGAGAGGCCTTTTAATGAGGTATTAGAATCTAAAGAGCCTGATTTTCCATTTTGTTTAGCATGGGCAAATGAAACATGGAAAGGTTTTGCACATGGAATGACTAATCGTAATGTATTGATTGAACAACAGTATCCAGGAATAGAGGATTATACAGCTCATTTTTATGAGGTTTTATCTGCTTTTAAAGATAGACGCTATATTAAGGTAGAAGGAAAGCCCCTATTCATGATATATAAGCCTTTATCTCATCCTGATTTATCCATGTTTATTCAGTTATGGCAAAAATTAGCTCTTGAGAATGGTCTTGAAGGTATTTATTTTGTAGGGCATTCTTCTTTTGTATATGAAATAGATAAAATCATGAATACTGGTGTAGATGCTGTTAATATTAATAGGATATTTTCTTATGTTAATTCAAATAGGTCGATAAAAAGAAAGATATCAGATAAATTAAAAAAAATAATTTTAGGAGTTCCACTTGTTTATGATTATAAAAAAATGATTAAAACATTTGTTGGAAAAGAGGAGTTACAGGAAAATGTTTTCCCTACAGTTTTACCAAATTGGGATCATTCGCCGAGAAGTGGACGTGAAGGTGTTGTTTACAATAATTCAAACCCAATATTTTTTGAAAAACATTTATTAGATGCTCTTGCTGTTGTGGATAAGAAAAAAGATGATAAGAAAATAATATTTCTAAAATCATGGAACGAATGGGCTGAAGGTAACTATATGGAACCAGACATGAAATATGGATTAGGTTATCTTAAGGCATTAAAGAAAGTGATTAAATTATAATTAAATTTAGTAGTAACGATTACTCGATGAATACATAATATTTAAATAATGAATCAATTTATAGAATTAATTAAGGTTTATTTACGACCCTTAGTTTATTTTTTTCGAACTATTAGAAGGTTAACCCTTTCTTTTATCTACCCTTCCAAAATTAGTGATGTTAAACAAATCCCTATAATCATTAATAATAGAAATAGATTTGAATATCTGCTTCAATTAATTAATTCTCTTGAAAATAGAGGTTACAACAATATTTTTATAATAGATAATGATTCAACGTATCCTCCACTAATCGATTATTACAAAACTTGTAAATATAAAGTTTTTATGCTAGGAAAAAATGTTGGACATTTAGCCATGTGGGAAACAGATATTTATAAAAATTTTATTAAAGATTACTATGTATATACAGATTCTGATGTTGTTCCCATTGAAGAATGCCCTGTAGATTTTTTGGAATTGTTTTGGAAAACTTTAAAGCAAAAACCATATGTACAAAAAGTTGGTTTTTCTTTAAAAATTGATGACTTACCAAATTCTTTTAAAAATAAAGAAGAGGTTATAAATTGGGAGAAACAGTTTTATGAGATTAAAGTTAATGATAATTTTTTTGAAGCACTAATTGATACCACTTTTGCATTATATAGACCATTTATGAAAGCAGGTAAAGGGGGATTAATGTATCGTTCAGCATTTCCGTATCAAGCACATCATAAACCTTGGTATGTAGATTCGAAAAACTTATCTTATGAAGAAAATTATTATATTGAGCATGCTGTAACAAGTACGCATTGGACTAAGCTAAATTCAAATTTAAATAAGTAAATGTTTTATTTAATCATTTTTTTGATAATAGCATTGTTTTCAATTTTGGAAGTTTTAAATTTTGATAAACAAATTTCTCGTTCATTTTCAATAATTATTATACTTATATTACTTTTTATTGCTGGATTAAGATATGAAACAGGTGTTGATTGGCGAGTGTATGAATCAATGTTTGAGACAACAGTTCCAATTAATGAGATTACAAACTCATTAGGGAGAGAGCTTATTTTTTCTTCTCCAGATTATGGTTATTGTTTGTTAATATCTCTTATTAAATATTTTGGAGGTTCTATTCAAACAGTTTTTTTTATCGTTTCACTATTAACTTATTTTTTTTTATATAAGGCTATTGTTTTTTTTTCGAATGGTAAAGCGATTTCTCTTTTAGTTTATTTTGCAGTTCTTTTTTTTGTCTTAGATATGAGTGGAATGAGGCAAAGTCTAGCTTTAAGCATTTTTTTTTACTCAATAAAATATGTTTACAGTAAAAATCGTTTTAAATTCGTTTTTTTAGTTTTGTTTGCTGGTTCATTTCATTGGAGTGCTTACTTACTCTTATTCATGTACTTTATAATTAGAAGAACCTTTTCTTCTAAATCACTAATTGTCTTATTTTGTATTTCTTTACTGGTTTATGTTTTGAATGTTAAGTGGCTAAATATTATTATCGATAAAGTTTCTCCATTAATGGGAGATTATGCTATTGCGACGAAATTACTTTTTTATTCAACTTATGAAAGTTCGACATTAGGTAGAGATTTAAATCTAAATACCATCGTTAATATTGTTTTTTACATTGTGACATTCTTTTTAATAATGTATTATAGGAAAGATTTAGAAAAAAGTAATAAATATTTTAATATTTTTTTAAATATTTATATTTGTCAGATATTTACTTTTTTTTGCATGTTTGAATTTATTGAAATGTCTGAGAGATTACGACTATATTTTATGATATCTAATATAATAATTTTACCTTGTTTGATATATTTATTTTATTTGAAAGCTGAAAGAATTTTGATTTTTGCATATGTTTTTCTTTTTTCTTTCTTTTCTTGTAAACCATATATTTTAAATGCAGAAACTACCATCTCATATCATCCATATCAAAATTACATTATTTATAAGGGATTTAATCTTAATAGTACTGGAGAAGAAAGACTAAATAAACAGGCTCAATTAAATGAATAAGATGGCGGATAATATACTAGCGATAGTAGTAATTTATAATAAAGAGCTTTTAAAATCAGAAACATTAATTTCGTTGGGAGATGATTGTGAACACGAGAGAATAACTTTAGATCTTTTTATTTACGATAATAGTAATCTTAAACAAAAAACGGATCAGCTCAAGGGATTTAATATTGTAGAACACTTTTATAATGGAAAAAATTTAGGGGTTAGTACGGCTTATAATAAAGGCGTCGAATTTGCTAGAAGTAGAAACAAAAAATGGGTTTTGTTATTAGACCAAGATACTTTTTTTCAGAAAGGAAGTTTAAAAGAATATTTAAATAACATAGTTTGTGATGCCGATATTAATTTGTTTTCCCCAATAATTAAACTTAAAAATGGTTTGATTTTTTCTCCATTTAAAAAGGTTTTTAAAAGAGGAATTAGGTTGAGAAAGGTTGAACCAATAAGATACCTTTTAAGTGATTTTTCACCGGTTAATAGTGGAATGCTTGTTAAAATTTCTTCTTTTGTTGAAGCTGGCGGATATAATGATAAAGTTAAATTAGACTTTAGTGATATTGAATTTATTAAAAGATTTAGTAAAATTAATAAAGAATTTAAAGTTATTAATACATTATGTATTCAAGATTTTTCAAATGATGAAGTTAATATTGAAAATCTTAATGTTAGGTTTGCTTTTTTTTGCGATGGAGTAAAAAACTGTCACAGGGAATTTTTCTTTGAGGATTTTCAATATTTTGTTATAGTATTAATAAGAATGACAATGCTGATTTTGAAAACTAAAAGTTTTTCTTTTATGAAGACATTTTATAAGAGTTATATAAAAAAAAATGACAAATAAGGCAGGTAATCTTGAATTTATAATATTTATTTAAATGGGTATTTCTTCTAAATATAAGTTTTATCTAATTCTTTTGAAGGAATTAATTACAAGCCCTTTAGAATATGGTAAAAATTTTTTCAAATTTAATTTTATAAGTTCTAATAAAATTAAATTTGAAAAAAGAACTAGAATGCCAATTAGGGAAAATAAGGTAGCCGTTTGTATTCATGAATGGGGAGGCTACAAAGGGAAAAGAAAAAAGAAAATTAAAAATATTAAGGAGTTTGAATGTGGTTTGGATTATCAATTGTTAAGATTTCTTAATTACAAAGGTAAATATGAAATTGATCCAACAGTTACAGTGTCTGAATCTTTTTTGATGACTAAAAAGATTGAAAATGTGAAAGTAATGGAAGTTTCCAATAAAGGAATGGATTTCTCTGGATATAGTGCATTTTATGATAGTATTAAGAATTTTGAAAATCAATACGTTATTTTGAGTAATAGTTCTGTAAATAAGCTTCAAGTAGAATTTATAGATGAATATTTAGATTTTTTTAAAGAAAATATAACAATTGGAATGATGGGCGTGTCCGTAAATTCGAAAATTTATCAGAGCTTAATTAAAAATAATTTCAATCCTCATTTACAAAGTTTTTTTTTAATCACTACAATTGATGTTTTAAGAGAGGTTGTGGAATTGTGTGGAGATTTTCCTGGGAAAGGAATCGATCATAAGCTGTTGTTAATTAGAGAAGGTGAAGTGAAATTGTCGAATATAATATTAAATCTAGGATATTAATTAGCTTGTATTCTGGAAGATGGTAAACCTTTTCTATTTGATAAAAGTTTCTTTTTAGATAATGGTAAAAGCTCGTGGAATATTAATTTTGGTGATTGCAGAATAAATGCTGTAAATCCAAATGCGATTCATTCATTAAAAAATTAAATGAAAATAAAAGTAATTTATGAAGCATAAAAACATTTCGGCTTCCATTGTACTTTATAATACTGATTGTATTGAGTTGAAAAGAACAATCAATAGTATTTTTAATGAAAATGTAGATATAAAACTTTTTTTAATTGATAATTCTCAGATTAACAATATTCAGAAGTTTGATAATAATATAAAGATAGAATATATTCATAATCCCTCTAATCCTGGTTTCGGAGAGGCTCATAATATAGCAATTAAAAAAGCAATTGAATCAGGAATAGATTATCATTTTGTGGTTAACCCAGATATATATTTTAAAGGTGATGTAATTTTTAAAATGGTTGATTATATGCAGAGCGACAACTCAATAGGAATGATTATGCCACAGATTTTGAATATAGATGGTAGTGTTCAAAATTTGCCAAAATTGTTGCCATACCCTTTTAGTATATTGTGGAGAAAAATAAAAAAACCCGCTAAAGCCTATAGAAAATTTATTAATAGATATGAATTGAGAGAAATTCCTGAAAAACAAATTTATAATGCTCCTGTACTTTCGGGGTGCTTCACATTATTAAATTTGGAAGCAATAAAAAAAGTGGGAATGTACGATAATCGATTTTTTATGTATTTTGAAGATTGGGATTTGTCTCGAAGAGTCCATCAATATTATAAAACAATATATTTTCCATTAGTTTCAGTTTACCACGGATATGAATCAGGAGCAAATAAAAGTGGCAAATTATTTAAAATTTTTGTGAATTCAGCAATAACTTATTTTAATAAATGGGGATGGTTTTTTGATTCCGATAGAGGAGAAATAAATAAAAGAGCATTAGAACAATTCAAATAAAAGTGAAAATAAAAATTACAGGCTCATCAGGCTTTGTTGGCAAAAATCTTTCTGATTATTTAACTAATTATTCTTTTTTAGTTGATAAAATTTCCTTGCGAAATTTAAATTGGAAAAATGATTTTACAGCTGATGCTATTATTCATCTGGCTGGTAAAGCTCATGATACAAAAGGAACCAGCGATGCTTTGGAGTACTTTAAAGTAAATACAGATTTGACCGAAGAATTGTTTAATGCATTTTTAAAAAGTGATATTCAGGACTTTATCTATTTTAGTAGTGTAAAAGCTGTTGCGGATGATGTATCTGAAATTTTGTATGAAGATGTTAAACCGAATCCTAAAACACCATACGGAAAATCTAAATTAAAAGCAGAAGATTATATTTTATCAAAACAATTACCAGAAGGTAAAAGAGTTTTCATTATAAGACCTTGTATGATACATGGCCCAGGTAACAAAGGTAATCTTAACTTGCTTTTTAATGTGGTAAAGAAAGGGATACCATATCCTTTAGCGTCTTTTCATAATGAAAGATCTTTTCTAGGAATAGATAATCTTAATTATCTAATTAAAGAAATTATTAATAATAAGGAAATTCCATCTGGAGTTTATAATTTTGCAGATGATGATTTTTTATCTACAAATGATATAGTTAGTATTATTTCTTTTGTTTTAAATAAAAAAAATAAATCAATTGCTATTCCTAAAAATATAATTAAAAGTATTGGGAAATTAGGAGATTTTATAAAACTGCCATTAAACTCGGAAACTATTCAAAAATTAACTGAAAATTATAGAGTATCCAATAAAAAAATAAAGTCTGCTATTGGAATCGAAAAACTTCCGCATACTCCTGAAAAAGGATTAGAAAAAACTATAAAAAGCTTCATAGAGAAATAAATGGAATATACAATTTTAGGAATTGTTTTAATGATTATTATGTTGCTTTATTTTAAAGTAGCTGATCATTTCAATATAATCGATAAACCTAATCAAAGAAGTTCTCATACAGAAGTAACTTTACGAGGAGGTGGTATAATCTTTTGGTTTTCGGCTTTAATTTATTTTGTGCAAAATGTACAGAATAATTATTTCTTCTTTACAGGTATAACTCTAGTTAGCCTTGTTAGCTTTTGGGATGATATTCAAAGTTTATCAAATAAAATTCGAATTTCAATTCATTTCCTTTCAATCACTTTGATTTTTTATGATTTGAATTTATTTGACTTAATACCCATTTGGAGTGTAGTAATTGCTTATGTCTTAGCGATAGGATTAATTAATGCCTATAATTTCATGGATGGAATAAATGGAATTACTGGTTTATATACTTTAACTGTAATGGGAGCATTATTATATGTGAATACAAAAATTCAACTTTTTATAGATGGAGAATTCATAAAGTATGCTATAATTGCGAGTTTGGTTTTTTTATTTTTCAATTATAGAAAGAAAGCAAAATGTTTTGCAGGCGATGTTGGAAGTATTGCAGTCGCTTTCTGGGTAATTTACTTAGTTTTGAAACTTATTCTAGTAACAGAATCATTTATTTGGTTATTGTTTTTAGCTGTATATGGAGTCGATGCGGTTTGTACAATCTTGCATAGGCTTTACCTTAAACAGAATATTTTTGAAGCACATAGATTGCACTTATATCAAGTGCTAAGTAATGAATATAAAGTACAGCATCGATTAGTATCTCTTTTTTATGGATTAGCTCAAGCAGGAATTTCTTTATTAGTTATCCTTCTTTATCAAAAAGTTCAAGATGGAATCATATTCTTAATTGTAATCCTACCTTTATTGTTAATTTATTCATCAAAATTTTATTTGTTAAACAAAAGTAATTTAAGATTGAATCATGGAGCCTAAAGTAATTCAGGGAGGAAAATTTACAGATCATAGAGGAAGTGTATCATATGTGAATGATTTTAGCTTTACAAATATTGAAAGGTTTTACATTATAAGTAATTCAAAAGAAAATCCGATTCGAGCTTGGCAAGGGCATAAACTAGATGCCAAAAATTTTTATTGTCTTTCAGGGGCTTTTAATATTTATTTTATAAAAATTGATAACTGGGAAAACCCTTCAAAAGATTTAATTGTTGAAACTATTTTTGTTTCAGAATCTGACAGTAAAATTGTTCACATACCTGCTGGTTATGCAAATGCAGTTGAATCTCTTGAGGAAAATTCAAAGCTGATATCGTTTTCTACTTTGCCATTGGGTTATGTTACTGCTGATGATGTTCGTTTTCCACAAGATTATTGGCTTTTTAAATAATGAATAATAATAGAATTTATTTATCATTATCTCAAGAAAGTGGGTTTGAGCAAAAATATATTCAAAAAGCTCTAAAAACAAATTGGATTACTTCTGGAGGACCAAATGTTGATGAGTTTGAAAATGTACTTGAGAGTTATTTTGAAAATGAAAATTATATTGCAGCATCAAATTCTGGTACATCTGCTATACATTTGGCATTAATTTTATTGGGTGTAAAAGCTGGTGATGAAGTAATTTGTCAGAGTATGACCTTTTCGGCTTCAGCAAATCCAATTTTATATCAGAATGCATATCCGATATTTGTAGATAGTGAAAGAGATACATGGAATATCTGTCCAAAAAATCTTGAAATTGCTATAAAAGATCGAATAAAAAAAGGAAAAAAACCTAAAGCAATTATTGCAGTTCATCTATATGGAATGCCTTATAAAGTTGATGAAGTTCATGCAATTGCTGATAGGTATGAAATACCAATTATTGAAGATAGCGCAGAGGCTTTAGGAAGCAGTTATAAAGGCAAAAAATGTGGGAGTTTTGGTGTTTTTGGTGTTTTATCTTTTAATGGAAATAAAATTATCACTACTTCTAGTGGTGGCGCATTAATTACGAATTCGAAAGAAATAAAAGAGAAGGCGATCTTTTTTGCTACTCAGTCAAAAGATATAGCATCACACTACCAGCATAGTGAAATAGGTTATAATTATAGAATGAGTAATATTTGTGCTGGAATTGGACTTGGACAAATTAAAATTTTAGAAAAAAATATTAATCTTAGGCGAGATAATCATTTGTTTTATGATAACATCTTTAAACATATTAAAAATGTGCAGCTATTTGATAATTTGAATGATGATTTCTTTTCTAATTATTGGCTAAATACAATATTGTTAGAAACAAAAAAAGAAAGAGAAGGTTTAAGACTTGCTTTTGAAGAAGCTAATATAGAAAGTCGTCCATTATGGAAGCCAATGCATCTACAACCAGTTTTTAAGAAGTATCCTTATTATGGTCATAAAATTGCAGAAGAATTATTCGAAAAAGGATTATGCCTACCATCAGGATCAAATTTAACGAATAAAGATAAAAGCAGAATAAAAGAAGTTATTGTTAATTTCTTTAAACGAAATATAAAATTAAAAAATGAAAATTGAAGAAACTTTTATAAAAGACTTAGTAATTGTAGAGCCAACAGTATTTGGTGACGAAAGAGGATACTTTTTTGAATCATATAGCAAAACCAAATTTCAAGATTTAGGAATTAATATTGAATTTGTTCAAGATAATCAGTCATTTTCAAAGAAAGGGACTTTAAGGGGTTTGCATTATCAAAATCCTCCTTTCGCACAAACAAAATTAGTACGTGTTTTAGAAGGAGAAATTATTGATGTTGCGGTAGATTTGAGAAAAGATTCTCCTACCTATGGAAAGTCGTTTAGTATTTTATTATCAGCAGAAAATAAAAAACAATTATTAGTACCGCAAGGATTTGCACACGGATTTTCGGTTATTAGTGAAACTGCTTCAGTAATGTATAAATGTGATCAATTTTATAATAAAGCTTCAGAAGGCGGAATTAAATATGATGATCCATCTTTAAACATTGATTGGGGAATGAATCTAGATGAGGCAATTGTTTCAGAAAAAGATCAAATCCTGCCTTTTATAGAAAATTGTAATAGTTTATTTTAATGAAGAAAATTCTAGTAACAGGCGCAACAGGACAAGTAGGATCTGAACTTTTTGTTTTGGCATCTACATATCCTCATTATGAATGGATATTTGCTGATCGCAGCAAAATTACATTAGATAATATAGAATTGCTTCAATCTCAATTAAATGTATTTAATCCCGATATTATATTTAATTGTGGAGCTTATACAGCTGTTGATAAAGCTGAATCAGAAAAAGACTTGGCCTTTAGGGTGAATCATCTAGCTGTAGAATTAATTGGAAAATACTCTGCAGAAAATAATGTCAAATTAATCCATATTTCAACAGATTATGTATTTGACGGATCTTCTTCGATAGCTTTAGATGAAGAGGCAAAAACAAATCCTATAAATGTTTACGGAGAAAGTAAGCTAGCTGGCGAAATTGCATGTTTAAAAGAAAATCCTGAATCAATTATTATTAGAACTTCTTGGGTTTACAGCAAGTTTGGAAATAATTTTGTAAAAACTATACAGCGATTACTACAGGAAAGAGATGAAATTAATGTGGTAAATGACCAGATTGGTTCACCAACTTATGCCGCTGATTTAGCACAGGCAATGATTGATATTATTGAATATTCAAAATGGATACCAGGAGTTTATAATTATTCAAACGAAGGTGAGATTAGCTGGTATGAGTTTGCCTTAAGTATTAAAGAACTCGGAAGTTATAACTGTAAAGTAAAGGGAATTATATCGTCATCTTACCCAACCCCAGCAAAACGACCAAGTTTCTCATTGTTGAATAAAGAGAAAATAAAAATAGTTTATAATTTAGATGTTCCTAATTATAAGAAAAGTTTAAAAAAAATGTTTATTTAGAATCTAATTAGAATCTAAAAATTAAGATTTATGAAAGGAATTATATTAGCTGGAGGTTCTGGCACACGATTGCACCCATTAACATTAGCTGTCAGTAAGCAGTTAATGCCTGTTTATGATAAACCAATGATTTATTATCCATTGTCAACTTTGATGATGGCGGGGATAAATGAAATTTTAATTATTTCTACTCCTCACGATTTACCACATTTTAAAAAACTTTTAGGAAATGGCGGTTCAATTGGTTGTCAATTTAGCTATGCAGAGCAACCAAACCCAAACGGTTTAGCACAAGCTTTTGTAATAGGTGAGGAATTTATAGGTAAAGATAAGGTTGCTTTAGTACTTGGAGATAATATTTTCTTTGGGACAAATATGCAGCAACTTTTAAAAGATAATGCTGATCCAGAAGGAGGAGTTGTTTTTGCTTATCACGTTGCAGATCCGGAAAGATATGGAGTGGTAGAATTTGATGAAAATAAAAGTGCTATTTCTATTGAAGAAAAACCAGTAGAACCAAAATCTAATTATGCTGTTCCTGGTTTATATTTTTATGATAATTCTGTAGTAGAAATTGCTAAAAATATTAAGCCAAGTGCTCGTGGTGAATATGAAATTACAGATGTAAATAAAGTTTATCTTGAAAAAGGAAAATTAAAAGTAGGTATTCTAAGTAGAGGCACTGCTTGGCTGGATACAGGAACTTTTAATAGTTTAATGCAGGCTGGACAATTTGTTCAGGTCCTAGAAGAAAGACAAGGACTAAAAGTAGGTTGTATCGAAGAAATAGCTTGGAGACAAGGGTTCATTAATGATGAACAATTAGAAAGTTTAGCGTTGCCATTAGTTAAATCGGGTTACGGAACATATTTAATTGACTTTTTGAAACAAAAGAAAAAAGGAGTTAAAGTTTAATTTTTACAAGAAATAAAAATTTAACCTCTTTAATTTGTATTTTTGTAAGACAGATAAAGTTTACAAAACAAAACGAACCTAAATTGAATACAGATAATCAAACCAAAATATCATCTTTGTTGTATAATTCTTTATCACCAAGGAATTTAAGAGCAAATATTAATAACCTTAGTTATTTGCCTAGATGGATCATTGTAGCAATTGATGTAATGGTTCTAATTTTTTCATTTACTTTTACTTATATGCTTTTTGAAGGAACTGCATTAGGTTATATTATTACCTCTCATCAATTTGCTTTTGTAGGTGGATTAATTTTTATAAATGTATTTTTCTTTTGGTTGTTTAGAACTTATTCAGGAATTATAAGACATTCATCTTACATAGATGCCATAAAACTGTTGTTTTCACAAATGTCAGTTCTGGTATTTTTCTTGTTTTTTAATTTAGTTTTTGAATTATATACAGGAAACAAGGCATTTTTGAATACGGCATTATTTATTAATCTTGTGTTGTCATTTTGTGGTTTGTTTTTGTATAGAGTAATCGTAAAACAAACTTTTGAACTTTATTTTTCAGAAAAAACAAATTCAAAACTGATAAGAACAGTAATTTATGGAACTGACGCCAATGCGATTTCTGTAGCGAATGCATTAAAGTTTGAAACTCCTTCCCGTTTTAAAATTGTTGGTTTTGTGGATAAAAATAATCAAAATGCATCTAAACGTATGTTAGATTTGCCAATTTTGATTTTAAGAAAAAAACTGCCTGCTTTAATGCGTTCAGTTGCTGCTGAAGGAGTTATTATTGCTGATAAAAGTTTAACAAAAGATGAACAATTAATTATAGTTGACCAATGTCTTGAATTTAATTATAGAGTTTATACTGTTCCTTTGATTTCAGATTGGGAAAATCAAAAAGAGATTTCTCAAAAAGTTAAAAATATTCAAATTGAAGATTTACTTGAAAGAAAACCTATTGTTTTAGATAGTAAATCTATTTCTAAGCAGTTAAAAGACAAAACAATTCTTATCACTGGAGCCGCTGGCTCTATTGGAAGTGAAATAGTAAGACAAGTACTCACTTTTAATCCAAAAACAGTTGTTTTTTTAGATCATGCAGAAACACCTTTACATAACTTGTGTTTAGAAATACTCAGCCTAAACCCTACAGCTAAAATAGTAGCAGTAATAGCTGACGTAAAAAGTAAAAAGGCTTTAGAGAAAGTTTTTAAAAATTACAATCCTCATGTTGTTTTTCATGCAGCTGCTTATAAGCATGTTCCTTTAATGGAAGAAAACCCATCACAGGCTATTTTAACAAATATAAAAGGTACGAAAAACCTTGCAGATCTGTCATGTAAATATCATGTGAAAAAATTTGTAATGGTTTCGACAGATAAAGCTGTAAACCCAAGTAACGTAATGGGAGCCAGTAAACGAATCGCAGAAAAATATGTACAGTCTTTATCTTTGAAAAACCAAAAAGAGAATATTCCAGGTATTACCAAATTTATTACTACACGTTTTGGAAATGTTTTAGGTTCTAACGGATCTGTTGTTCCTTTGTTCACTAAACAAATAGCAGAGGGAGGGCCGGTTACTATTACACATCAGGACATTATTAGATACTTTATGACCATTCCTGAGGCCTGTCAATTAGTATTGGAAGCTGGGGCTATGGGGAATGGAGGAGAAATTTATATTTTTGATATGGGTAAACCTGTTAGAATAATAGATTTAGCAAAAAAAATGATTAAACTTGCTGGTTTTATTCCCGACAAAGAGATTAAAATTAAAATAGTTGGATTACGTCCAGGTGAAAAATTATATGAAGAATTATTAAATGATACTTCTAAAACGCTGCCAACTTATCATAATAAAATTATGATTGCTCAGGAAATCCAGGATGAGTACGAAGATTTGCATAACGATATTGATGAGTTGATAGGCATTGCAGATTTTTATGATAATGAAGATATTGTTGCAAAAATGAAAAAAATTGTTCCTGAATTTAAAAGTATGAATTCTACTTTTGAAGTTTTAGATAAATAAATTTAATAATGACATAAAAGTTTTAACTGAAAAAGGTGTTTTTGTATAAAACGCCTTTTCGCATTTTAAGGATTTATAAAAAGACTAAAAATCTTGTTAATTTGAATAAAAATATTTTTTTAATTAAAAATGCAAAACATACTTTTTTATACTCACTTTTTCAATAAACATTTATTTAAAAATTTTAATGAATAACATAAATTCGTCAACTGACTGGTTATTTGAAATAAAACCAAAAAATAAGTTTCTATCACTCAATCTTAAAGAGGTTTGGCAGTACAGGGATCTATTATTACTGTTTGTAAAAAGAGATGTAATCACAGTTTACAAACAAACTATTTTAGGACCACTCTGGTATTTAATTCAACCATTGTTTACTTCGATAACTTTTACTATTATATTTAATAATGTAGCTGGAATTAAAACGGGGGCTGTTCCGCCTTTTCTATTTAATTTAGCAGGAATTACGATTTGGAATTATTTCACAGCCTGTCTTAATGGAACTTCGGATACTTTTAGGGCAAATGCGAGCATCTTTGGGAAAGTTTATTTCCCAAGGATAATAACACCTCTTTCAGTTGTAATATCTAATCTAATTAAGTTTGGAATTCAATTTTTTATTTTTATAGTATTTTATATTCTATATTATTTAAAAGGATATGATTTAGTTTTGAATGGCTTTGTTTTGTTATTACCTATTTTAATTATCATAATGGGGATTTTAGGGTTAGGATTAGGGATGTTAATTTCATCTGTAGTTACTAAATATCGAGATTTTAGTAATTTAATTGGTTTTGGTATACAATTACTAATGTATTTATCTGCAGTTTTTTATCCTATGAAGTTGGTTAAGGTTAAGTTACCTGAGTACGGATGGATCGTTGAATATAATCCTTTAGCTTATTTAATAGAAACATCCCGTTATATGCTTTTAAATATTGGCGAAGTTTCCATTTTAGGATTGAGTTATACATTAGTAGTTACAATTGTTATTTTCTCTATAGGCCTTCTAGTTTTTAATAAAACTGAAAAAAACTTTATAGATACAGTATAAATTCAATTTACTGTCTTAATTAATTATTTTTTTATTTCTAATCCTAATTTGAAGGTGAAAGATATTATTTTAAAAGTCGAAAACATTTCTAAACAATATCGTTTAGGGCAAGTGGGAACAGGAACTCTCATCCATGATCTTAATCGTTGGTGGCATCAAATACGAGGAAAAGAAAATCCATATTTAAAAATTGGGGATACAAATGATCGATCCACTAAAGGAGTTTCTGATTATGTATGGGCCTTACAGGGTATTAATTTTGAAGTTCAACGTGGGGAAGTTTTAGGGATAATTGGTAAGAATGGTGCTGGAAAATCTACGCTTTTAAAAATACTTTCAAAAGTAACAGCTCCAACAACTGGAAGTATAAAATCTCGTGGAAGAATAGCATCCTTACTAGAAGTTGGTACCGGCTTTAATGGAGAAATGACAGGTCGTGAAAATATTTACTTAAATGGAGCAATTCTTGGAATGACCAAAAAAGAAATTACTTCTAAATTAGTTGAAATTATTGAGTTTTCAGGATGCGAACGTTATATTGATACTCCTGTAAAAAGATATAGTTCTGGAATGACCGTTCGCTTGGCATTTGCTGTTGCGGCATTTTTAGAGCCTGAGATTTTGGTTATCGATGAGGTGCTGGCTGTAGGTGATGCGGAATTTCAAAAAAAAGCGATTGGTAAAATGCAGGATATTTCTAAAGGACAGGGAAGAACAGTTTTGTTCGTAAGCCATAATATGACAGCTGTAAAGAGTTTATGTACAAAAGGGATTGTTATGGAACATGGAAAAGTTGTCTTTGAAGGAGATATTAATGATAGTGTGGATTTTTATTCTAAAATATCTTTAGAAGAATTGATTTCTCAGAGTATTCATAAGTCATATTTGAATAAAATTGAATTCTACAATTTTAAAATTAATAAAAATAATACTCAGGTTTTTCAAGGTCAAACTATTGAATTGGGAAGTGAGTTAGAAATAGAAATTAATTTTAAAATTCTAGATTCAATAATTGACTTATCTATAGCAATGGATATTTTAGATATTAATCATGAACTAGTTACTCATGTAATAAATGAGGATCATGGTTTGTCATTTGAAAAGTTGCATAAGAATCAAGAAGTTAAAGTTGTAATTAATACTAAACATCTATTGTTTATACCAGGTTTTTACTCTATAAACTTATGGATAGGTGCTGGGCAAGTTGATACTTTTTATACAATCAAAAACATAACTAATTTTTATTTAGAGCAAAGTAATTTTACTAAAAGAACCAAACCTTTACCTAAACATTCAAAAATGTATTTACCGACAACATGGAACTCAAAAATAATAAACCATGATTAAGATAGGTTATTTATTATCTTACGATTATGAGATGCTGCTAACATCAGTGAAACAATTATATAATTATGCTGACAAGATTGTTATAGCCGTTGATAGTGAAAGAAAAACATGGAGTGGAAATACATTTGTAATTCCAGATTCTTTTTTTTCTGAAATTAAGATTTTTGATAAAAAAAATAAAATTCAGTTTTATTTTGATAAATTTTATTTGCCAAGTTTAACTCCTATGGAATGTGAGTCAAGAGAACGTAATCTCGTGCTTAAAAAAATGGGGAAAGGTTGGAAAATCCAATTAGATGTAGATGAATATATTTATGATTTTAAAAAAGTATCGCAGTATTTAAAAAAATATTGGTATTTGAATTTATTTCCAACCCTTACACCAATTTGTTTTCAGGGAAAATTAATTACTTTATTTAGAGAGTTACCAGATGGTTATTTGTATATCGAAAACGATGAAAAATTTCCATTTATAACAAATCAAACTAAGAACATACATACAAGAAGAAATGATGAAATAAGAAATCATTTTTTAAACATTAAAGTAATTCATCAATCTTGGGCAAGAAGTGAAGAGCAAATTCATTTGAAAATTAAAAACTGGGGACATCGAGATGATTTTGATACTGAAAGCTATTTTCAATTTTGGAAAACTTTAAATAGTTCTAATTATGAGCAATTTCAAGATATTCATCCAATTGTACCAAATATATGGAATTTTTTAAAATTCATGCCATCAAGCTCTATTGATGATTTTATTAAAAAATATAGTTTAAAAAATGATCAGATCCCAATAGATTTACCTGTAAAAAAGATTTTTAAAACAGCTGTAAAAAAAATAATCAAACAATAAATGCTTGCTATCATAATTCCTTTTTATAAACTTGATTTTTTTGAAGATACACTTCTATCTCTAAGTGACCAAACTAATAAAAAATTTACAGTTTATATTGGTGATGATGCAAGCCCACACGATCCAATCACTTTATTAGAAAAGTATGAGGGAAAAATTAATTTCATATATCATCGTTTTGAATCAAATTTAGGTAGTATCTCATTAACTAAGCAATGGGAACGTTCGATTGCACTTTCGAATAACGAAAGATGGATAATGCTTTTGGGAGATGATGATGTTTTAAGTAATAATGTAGTTGAAGAATTTTATAATTTTATACAATATAATAAAGATGCTGAACTAATAAGATTTAATCTTAAAGTTATTGATGAGAATGGAAAATCTACAAGTAAAGACTTCAATCATAGTGTTCACGAAACATCTGAGATATTATTAGACCAAATGCTTTTAATGAAAGAAACTATCACAGCCAGTGAGTTTATATTTAGCAGAGATGTTTACAACCTTAACCATGGTTTTGTTGAATTTCCTCTCGCATGGTTTTCAGATTATGCGACTTGGCTTATTTATGGTAAAAATAAAGGCATTTTTTACATAAAAAGAGCTACTGTTTACTGGAGATTAAGTTCAAATAATATATCTTCTGTTGTCTCTAATCAGAAAAATATTCAGTTAAAAATAAACAGCCTGTTTTTGTTTTTGTATTTCTTACAGACAAATTTTGATATTGAAAAGAAAAGATTAAAAGACTATACAGAGTCGCAACTTATCAATTTCTTTGGAAATATTTCTGATTTTGTAAAAATTAGAATTTTAAGAAAAGAATTGTTAAAATTCAAGTATAGATCAGCTGATATAATTATTATAAAGTTCATTTTCGAAAGAATTAAAAGAAAAAAATTAAAAAATTTATGGAAGTATTTGTTCCGCACTTAAAGGATAGAAATATTTACTTAGATGAAATTATTTATTTTTCAAATTGTAATTTTATTTTTGGTGATTTTAATGAATATAAAAATCATTATGAAATTGTAAATATTCAATTTCCTGAAGCCATATTTAATTGGATTGCACCAACCAATAAACAGTTAATAGATCTTGAACGAAAAATTATACTTTGGAAAAAAAAATCTAAAGTAGTTTTTACATTAAATGATATTAAATCACATTACGATAAAGAAAATGTTTTTAATGATTTGTTTGAGTTAATACAAAAACATGTAGATGCAGTTATACATTTGGGCAATTATTCATTAAAACAATATAGACATCTTTTTTCTGAAAATTGTGAACATACTGTCATATACCACCCATTGTATGAAAGTCTAATATCAGATTTTGAGTCAGCAGATTTTAATGATAAAGTACAACTAAGTTTAAAAAATAAATATTTAGTGTCTGTTATTGGTAATATTAGATCGGTTGAAGAAGCAAAGCTTGTTTTTAAAATTTTTAACAAAATTCCACAAAAAAATAAATTCTTGATTGTTCCTAATATGTTTCCATTTATGGAATTACCATCTTATTTACCTTATCGATTTAGAAAAATTTATAGAAAAATTGCAGAAATAGTATTTAGATTTCCTCTTCGTAAAAGCCAATACTTTTTTGGTTTCAAGTTTATAGATTATAATCGTATGGTAGATTTAGTACAAAACTCCTCATTGCTTATAATACCTAGAATTAGAAATTTAAATTCTGGACTTCTTTATTTAGGATTAACTTTTGATAAACCAATGATAATTCCAAAAGTCGGAAATATGACCGAAGTCGCAGATTTTTTCAGATTTCCAACTCTAGATTTAGAGAAAAGTAATTTTGATGAAGTTGTTAAAAGACAATCAGATTCTAAGATTCATCTATATTTTCAAACAAATGAGTACGCAGAAAAAAAGAGACTTTTTAAACCAAGTGTTATTGCCAAAGAATATGAAACTTTTTTTATTAATTTACTTAAAATAAAAATAGAAAAATGAGCCCATTAGTGTCTATTATCATACCTTGTTATAATCAAGGAGAATATTTAAACGAGACACTTAAGTCTGTGTACCTTCAAACCTATGAAAATTGGGAATGTGTAATTGTTAATGATGGTAGTACTGATAATACAGAGGAAATTGCCAAATCATGGGAAGCTAAAGACAGCAGGTTTAAATATTATCTTAAAAAGAATAGTGGAGTAAGTAGTACAAGGAATTTTGCTATTTCAAAAGCTGTCGGAAAATATCTTCAGTTTCTAGATTCAGATGATCTTTTAGAAATCAGGAAAATAGAGCTGTCAATTAATGAAATTAACAAAGCTTCTGGAGAAAAACCCGAAATTATAATTACAAATTTTAAAATGATATCTTCAGATTCTAAACAAATTTTACCTGCTTTTTGCGAATTAAATGAAAAATCATTTACGTTTGATAACTTTTTGTTTAATCTTTTTTCAATTCAGTTACAATGCGGTTTTTTTGATATAAAATTATTTGAAGATATAAGATTTCCTGAAAATTTATCTGCTCAGGAAGATTGGATTGTGTGGATTAAGATTTTTAAAAGCAGTCCTAAATACATTTTTATAGATTTACCCTTAGCTTTTTATAGAATAAATCCTTCTGGCAGGATGAATACAATTGGTGCAGATGATAATCAAATTAAGGTTTTAGATTCGTTGAAAGAAATAGTAACCTATGAGGAATATCATAAGTATTCCGTTGGTTTAGTTACAAGATATTATAATTCTTCTAAACTATTTAAAACTAAATTTAATTCAATTAAAAGATCAAATGCATATCAGACAGGATTAATGACAAAAAAAGCATTAAAGAAAATTTATATGCTAAAGTTAGGGAAGAAATTTTTTAAATATCTCCTTAAATTTAAAGCTTAATAATGTTTATTAACATCTGAAAAATTATGATTTCGATTGTTGTATGTTCTAAAGATTTACAGTTGTATAATAATCTACAAAAAAGTTTAGAAGAAACTATTGGAAAGGTAAAATATGAAATTATACGAATTAATAATTTAAAAGAGAATTTATCAATTGCAAAAGCATATAATCTTGGAATTCGACAGTCAAATTATGAATATTTGCTATTTATACATGAAGACATACTTTTTCATAGCATTAATTGGGGGAAGACTGTAATAAACATATTTGAAAATAATTTAAATATTGGATTGTTAGGAGTTGCCGGTACAAAATATAAAAGTAAATTTCCTAGCGCTTTTTGGCATACCAGAGAAGATCTTTTAAGTTTTAATGTAATTCAACATTATCCTCACAAAGAACCAAGGCATATTAAAATTGGTTTTAGTAATTCTAATCTAGAAAACGTTGTTGCAATTGATGGTGTTTTTATGATGCTAAAAAAAAATACAGGGATTCAATTTAATGAAGAGATTGAGGGATTTCATTGCTATGATATGAGTATCAGTCTTGATGTTTTAATTAAGGGCTATGAAATTGTTGTTACTGACCAAATTTTAATAGAACATTTTTCTAGCGGAAAAGCAAATGTAGATTTCATTAAAGGTATTGTTGAGTTTCATAAACTATACAAAAATAAACTTCCAAATTGGGTTGATAAAAAAGATTTGTTATTGGAATCTTTAGCCTTAAAGAAATTTTTAGAATTATGTTTATATAATAGATATGTCCCTCTAAAGTTTTGGCTCTTTAATTTTCTATACAATCCTTTAGATAAATTAAACTTTAATATACTTAAGTTTAAAGTTTACCAAATAAAAAATAAATTAAAGATTAATGCCAAAAGTTTCAATAATAATTCCAAGTTATAATCACGACAAATTTTTACTCGATCGCTTACAAAGTATTTACAAACAGACTTATAAGGATTGGGAAGCTATTATTATTGATGATAAATCAACAGATGAAAGCACAGCAATTATTCAAAAGTTTCTTGAAACGAATTCTGATTTTAATGTGAAATATTTTATAGTAAATGAAAGTAATTCGGGAAGTGGCTACAAGTCATGGAAAAAAGGTATTGAATTGGCTGAAACAAAATATATTTGGATTGCAGAAACAGATGATTATTCAGAATTAACTTTTTTGGAAGAATTAGTTGCTATTTTAGACACTAATGAAAAAGTTTCACTCGCGTTTTCAGCAAGTTATTATGTTGAGAATAATAAAGTTATTTACGATTCAACAAACAGAATAAAAGATTTAAACGTCAATAAAGAAGAATATAAAGTAATAGATAGCGATATTTTTTTTAGGAGAATGCCGTTTGATACTTATATTACAAATGGAAGCTCTGTTGTGTTTAGAAGACCTTTGTTAACCATACCAGATACAATATTTACAAATAAGCAATGTTCTGATATTTTTTTATGGTCATATTTATTGCAAAACAGCTCATTTGCATTTTTGAATAAAAATTTAAATTTTTTTAGAAGACATGAAGGATCTACATCATCATTTTTGCAAAAATATAAATTAGAAAAAATTTATCACGAAAATGCAAAATATCTGAATCTATTTAAGCAAACTGATAAATATTCACAATTTATAGATCATTATATTAAATACTATATTTGGAATAACAAGAAGGATTTTTTAAATATCTCATGTATCAAAGAAATACAAACCAATAAAAATTTAAAAATGTTATATTTTTATAAATTAATACATTTTTTTGCATTTAAAGTTTTGAGAAAATGAGTTCCCCTTTAATTTCAGTTATTATAACAACATATAACAGAGTGAATTATTTAAAGAAAGCTTTAGATTCTGTTTTTAATCAAACGTATATGAATTTAGATGTTATTGTTGTCGATGACGGAACTGATGGTGATGAGAATAAAAAGTTATGCAGCACATATAATTCTATAAAATACCTTAAGATCAAAAATTCAGGAGGTCCCTGTAAACCAAGAAATGAAGGTATAAAAATTTCAAAGGGGGAATATATTATTTTTTTAGACGATGATGATCTTTGGGAACACAACAAAATAGAAATACTTCTCGATGCATTAGAAAAAAATCCAGAATTTGGTTTAGCACATCATTATTGTAAATTAATAGATGAAGATGATAATGAGTTAAATAAATATGTTGGCAAGCCAGGAAAGCTGGAAGATAAACATGGGGATATATCGATGAAAATGATTGGAAATTATACTGTTAGTGACTATCCTCTAAGTAGAGCAGAAGTGATTAAAAAAGTTGGTTTTTTTAATGAAAAAATGATTGCAGCTGGTGAAGATGTTGAGTACTGGAACAGAGCCTCTTTCTTTACAAAATTTTATTATATTGATTTACCGCTTACAAGATATAGAATACATTCTGCTAATAACTCCAAAATAAATGAAAGAGAATATTTAAAGTTGAATATTTTTAATAAAGAATTTATAAAAGAATATAAAAGCAGAGGTATAATTTCAAAAGATGATTATCCCCGATATATTCAAAAATTAGTGCACAATCAGATAAAGATGTTTAAATTAAATTATTTTAAAAGTTTAATCATTTTAAATAAGTTAGATCCCTTTTGGTTACTTAATTGGAAAAATTTAAAATTATTTGTTTTTATTTTAATAAAAAGATAAATTGCGAGTAGGCTATAATCCAAATAAAGATAAGATACAAAAAACGAATGTTTTTTTTCATCAGGTTATTATTCCTGTTTATATACCTAATCAGGAAGGTTATTTTAAAGATAGTTTCAAAATTTTTGAATATTCCTTGAAATCTTTATTCAAAACAATTCATTCAAAAACATATATTACAGTTGTTAATAACGGAAGCTGTTTAGAAGTAATGGATTATTTAACCAATCTTCATAAAGAAGGTAAGGTACATGAAGTTATTACTACAACAAATATTGGTAAATTAAATGCAATTGTGAAAGGCATTTCTGGACATAATTTTACATTTATTACAATTACTGATGCAGATGTACTTTTTTTAACTAACTGGCAAGAAGAAACGTATAAAGTTTTTGAAAAATTTCCAAAAACTGGTGTAGTATGTCCTACGCCGTCTTCAAAATCATTAAAAAATTATACTTTTAATATTTGGTTTGATTTATTGTTTTCAAAATCCCTTCAGTTTACAAAAGTTCAAAATCCATTGGGTTTAAAAGCATTCGCTATTAGCGTAGGAAATCCAAATATGTATAATAATATACATCTTGAAAAATACCTCACAGTATCAAATGATAATTTTAAGGCAGTTGTTGGGGCAGGTCATTTTGCAGCTACCTATAGGAAAGAAGTTTTTGAAAACAGTAAAATTAAATATTCAGACTTTATGCTTGGTGGAGACAGTGAATCTAATTTACTAGACCTTCCAGTTATACAAAAGGGAATGTGGCGGCTTTCAACAGAAGAAAATTTAGCATATCACTTAGGAAATGTTGAAGAAAAATGGATGAAAGAAATGTTACATAAAATAGAGCCAAATTATTTTCTACCAAGTGAACCAATTATTTTAAATAAAATTAAGTTTTCTAAAGTAGCATTTATTTTTAAGCACAAATTGTTTTCAAAAATACTTACAAGACAAAAAATATGGTATCATTGTCTAAAGTTAAAAGGGCTTTCTAAAGATGAAGCATTACAATACATTAAAAAATGAATAAGTTTCCAAAAGTAATTCTGTTGTCACAAGTTCCATTACCTTATGAAAAGATAGGAAGCTGGACAACACTTTATAAAAGCTATTTAGAAAGCGACCACAAAATAGACTATATCGTTTGTCCAAAGCCACAAAAATTATATTATAACATTAAATATAGCTTTGTCAACTTAACAATATGGCATAAAATACGACGAAAAATTTTTAAGAAAAAAAAACTCGAATATTTTCAGGCTCTGGATAAAATTATTGTTTCCAATGAAAAATATATAATTCAGATTGTGGATAATTATGGAATGGTAAAACCTCTTAAAAACTACCTTATATCAAAAGGAATTGACAAAAAATGTTATATCCAATTCTTCTATCATGGCTATCCACCATATAATTATAAAGATTCAATACAAAATTTCTACCAGATAGTAGACGAAATCGTTCTGCTTACTAATGACAGCTATATCGATCATAAAAAAATGATTAATGTACTGCCAAATTATTTTTCAGTTTTAGCAAATGGAATCAATACTAAAAAATTTATTAAGGTTTCCAGTTTAGAAAAAATCAATATAAAAAAACAATTAGATATTACTGCAAAAAAAGTCTTCGTTTGGTGTTCGCAAGATAGACCAAAGAAAGGATTGCATTTAATTTTAGATGTTTGGAAAAAAGTATATGCATCACAAAAAGACATAATATTGTTGATTATAGGTTGTGATGTCAGAGAAGAGACAGAAGGAGTAGTGTTTTTGGGTAAAATACCAAATGATGAACTTCCAAAATATTATCAAGCTTCAGATTGCTATCTTTTTCCAACACTATGTAAGGAAGGTTTTGGGCTTAGTCTTATAGAAGCACTACATTGTGGAAACTACTGCATTGCTTCAGCTTTGGGTGGTGTTCCAGAAGTATTGCAGTATGGAAAACTTGGAAAATTAATTGAAAATCCACATTTTACTTCTGAATGGGAAGAGGCAATAAATGATTTTTTAGCAGGAAAATTTGAAATTCCAAAGGTGCCTGATAATTTGTATTCTTCAGAAAAATGGAACATAGGAATGAATAAAATTATTGAACAAGCAAAACAAAGACTAGTAAAAAATTAAGCCAAATTATGAGAATAAACCAATTAACATTTACCAGATTTTTAGCCGCAATTTCGATTGTGATTTTTCATTACGGTAAAAAGAGTTTTATTTTTAACAATAACATTGTCAGTTTTATATTCTTTAATGCTAACGTTTGTGTTAGTTATTTTTTTGTTTTGTCTGGTTTTGTCATGATGATTGCTTACGGAAATAAATCAGTTTTTTCAGTAAAAGATTATTTTAGAAATAGGTTTGCAAGAATCTATCCATTATATTTTTTTGCAATACTTTTAGTTCTTTTTTTACAAATACGAACAAAAAATCTAGATCTATTAGGCTTGTTTTTAAATGTTTTGATGATCCAAACTTGGATCCCCGGCCAAGCTTTAATGTTTAATCCTCCAGGGTGGTCACTGTCGGTTGAGTTTTTATTTTATGCAATTTTTCCTCTAGTTTTAAATATGTTTGTTAAAAATGATAATTTTAAAAAAAACACTATAGTCATAATTTTATTTTGGATTTTAAGCCAAGTCTTATTTCAAACTCTTTTTGCATTCTACGAAGAAAATGAATCAAGTAGTATGAGAGATTTGTTAATGTATAATCCGTTAATGCATATCAATGAGTTTTTGATTGGAAATTTAGCTGGTTACTTTTTTATAAAAAAAATTCAGGATAAAAGGAGTAATTATGACTTTCCTGTTCTAGTAATTATAGGACTGGTTTTTTTAGCTTTGAAACTCCCATTGAACTTAAATTTTCATAACGGTTTGTTAGCGGTATTATTTATTCCGTTAATAATTTTAATTTCATTAAACAATGGATTCATAACAACATTATTTCAGAAAAAAGCATTTGTTTTTTTAGGAGAAATCAGCTTTGGGATTTATATTTTACAATTTCCTGTTTATTCTCTAATAAGTGCTTTTAGTATCAATAAATATCTACATTTAAATGATCCAACAATTGTTTTTTTTCTACGGCTTGTTATTTTAATAATTTTATCTTCATTCACTTATATCTATATTGAGAAACCACTTGGAAATAAAATAAGGGCTAGAAAAAGGACTTTAATTATTGAAAATCCAGCTTAATAGATAAAATAAATGAAAACCATTGCCATAATTCCAGCCCGAGGAGGTTCAAAAAGAATTCCAGAAAAAAATATACAGTTACTGGGAGAATTACCTTTATTAGCGCATTCAATTAAATTCGCAAAAGAAAATAGTGAAATTATCGATGAAGTCTATGTATCTACAGATAATCTAGAAATAAAAAATATTGCATTACAATTTGGTGCAAAAGTTATTGACAGACCTATATCTATTTCTGGTGATTTTGAGCCAACAGTTTCAGCCTTGAAACATATTTTAGTTACACTAAATCAGAAGATTGATAATGTAGTTTTACTGCAAGCTACAAACCCTCTGCGACCTGTAGGTTTACTGAAAGAAGCTTTTGGGAAATTTAAAAAAGAAAATTCGGATAGCTTATTTACTATTTCTAGAAATTATCAGAAATTTGGGAAAATTACTAACAATAAATTTTTTCCGTTTAATTATACTATCGGACAAAGGAGCCAGGATTTAGAACCTCTTTATTTTGAAAATGGACTGTTATATATTACAAAAGCCTCTTTAATTTTAAAAGATATAATTATTTCGGAAAATGCTTTTCCATTTGAAGTAAATCATATTTTTGCACACGTTGATATTGATAGCCAAGAAGATTTAGAGTATGCAAGATATTTATACCAAAAAAATAAATCCAAAATCAAAACATAATGAATCCATACATAGAAATTGCAGGACGTAAAATTGGACCAGATTTTCCACCATTAGTTATTGCCGAAATTGGAATCAATCATGAAGGTTCTTTAAAAACAGCCAAAGAAATGGTTGATGCAGCTTATCGAGCAGGAGTTGAGGTTGTAAAACATCAAACACATATTGTTGAGGATGAAATGTCTGGAGCAGCAAAAAAAGTAATTCCAGGAAATGCAGATGTTTCTATTTATGAAATTATGGAACGATGCTCTTTGAACGAATCAGATGAGCTAGAATTGAAAAATTATGTAGAAAGTAAAGGCATGATTTTTATTTCAACGCCTTTCTCTCGTGCCGCAGCGAATCGACTACAGAAATTTGACATACCAGCTTACAAAATTGGTTCAGGAGAATGCAATAATTATCCGTTATTAGAACATATTGCTTCTTTTGGTAAGCCTGTAATATTAAGTACAGGGATGAATACAATTGAAAGCGTTCAAAAAGCAGTTGCTATTTTTGATAAACATAATATCCCAGTAGCTTTATTGCATACCACAAATTTATATCCAACTCCTATTCACTTAGTTCGTTTTGGCGCAATGGTTGAGTTGCATAATGCTTTCCCAAATAAAGTATTTGGACTAAGTGATCATACTTTAAATAATAATGCTTGTTTAGGAGCTGTTGCTCTGGGAGCAAGTGTTTTAGAGAGACATTTTACAGATCATATGCAGCGAACAGGTCCCGATATTATTTGCAGTATGGATGAGAAAACCAGCAGAGAATTAATCGTTTCAAGTGCTGAGATAGCTTTAATGCGTGGTGGAACAAAAAAACCGGCTTTTGAAGAACAAGTTACAATTGATTTCGCTTTTGCTTCCGTTTGCGCTATTAAGCCAATTAAAAAAGGGGAGACTTTATCTAAAGAAAATATTTGGGTTAAACGTCCCGGGACTGGTAAAATTTTAGCAGAACACTTTAATGATTTAATTGGTAAAACTGCAGCAAGAGATATTGAAAATGATAAACAATTAGATTTTACTGATTTTGAGTAATTTTTCAAAAAAAATATTATTTCTTACAGGTACCCGTGCAGATTTCGGGAAAATAAAATCATTAATTCAAACTCTTGAAGAACAACAAGATTTCGAAGCTTACGTTTTTGTTACCGGTATGCATCTGCAGGAAATTTATGGGTATACATTAATCGAAATTGAACGTTGTAATTTTACAAATGTTTTTACATTCGAAAATCATACTCACGAAACTACAATGGATTTGACATTGGCAAAAACAATTGAAGGGTTGTCAAATTATTGTAAAACTATAAATCCGGATATGATTGTGGTTCATGGAGATAGGGTAGAAACTCTTGCGGGTGCTATCGTAGGATCTTTAAATAACATTTTAGTAGCTCACATTGAAGGAGGTGAAGTTTCTGGAACTGTAGATGAATTAATTCGCCATAGTGTTAGTAAACTAAGTCATATACATTTTGTATCTAATAAACAAGCGGCAAAAAGATTGCTCCAAATGGGAGAAGTAAAAGAATCTATTTTTACTATCGGTTCGCCAGATATAGATATTATGTTTTCGAGCAATTTGCCATCTCTTGAAACTGCGAAGAAATATTATGTAATTCCGTTTGATGAGTATGCGCTTGTAATGTTTCATCCTGTTACTACAGAGTTTCATTCTATGAAACAATATGCAATTGATTTTGTAGATTCTTTACTCGAAGATAATCACAATTACATTGTAGTTTTTCCTAACAATGATTTAGGCAGTCAGTATATAATTGATGAGTTTAAAAGATTAGAAGGAAACACAAGATTTAGAATTTTTCCGTCACTTCGATTCGAATATTTTTTAACATTATTAAAAAATAGCCAGTTTATAATGGGCAATAGCAGCGCAGGAATTCGTGAAGCTCCTTATTATGGAATTCCAATTATAAATATCGGAACGCGCCAGCAAAACAGAGCAATTCATGCAGATATCATTAATGTCAATTATTCAAAAAAAGATATAAAAGAAGCACTTTCTAAAATCGATTCTCACAAAGTTCAAATTTCTGAAAATGATTTTGGTGAAGGAAATAGCAGCAAATTGTTTTTGCAATCATTAAAGAAAAGCGATATTTGGCTTCTAAATCATCAAAAACAATTTAGAGATATATAATTGTTTTTTTGCTAATACCATTTAATTACCTATGTTTTTTAATTCTATAGCATTTGCTATCTTTCTGCCAATCGTTTTTTTTCTATATTGGTTTGTTTTCAATAAAAACAAAAGCACGCAAAATGCTTTATTAATTATAGCAAGTTATTACTTTTATTCTTGTTGGGATTGGAGATTTCTATTTTTATTAGTGTTCTCCACATTCTTAGATTACTACACCGGTATTCAAATAGAAAAAGGAAAATCGGAGAAAAGCCGGAAATTTTGGTTTTGGTTGAGTATTCTGGTAAATCTTGGTTTTTTAGGACTATTTAAATATTATAATTTTTTTGCATCGTCTTTCTCAGAGTTATTAAATTCTGTAGGAATTAAAGCAAGCCCTATTTTGTTAAATGTTATTCTTCCGGTTGGTATTTCCTTCTACACCTTTCACGGACTTTCCTATGTAATCGATATTTATTTTAAAAGAATAAAAGCAGAATACAATTTTGTAGATTATTCCTTATTTGTTAGTTATTTCCCGCTTTTGGTCGCTGGACCAATAGAAAGGGCTACACATTTATTACCACAGGTAAAAGTTAAGCGCGAATTTAATTTTGAGACGGCAAAAGAAGGAATTTACCAGATTATTTGGGGATTAGTAAAAAAAGTAGTTATTGCAGATACTTGTGCACCGTATGCTAATGCCATTTTTGATAATTATACTTCAATGAACTCTTTTTCATTAATTATGGGAGCTGTATATTTTGCTTTTCAGATTTATGGAGATTTTTCAGGATATTCAGATATAGCACTTGGTGTTTCAAAATTATTTGGTTTAGATTTGTTGCGAAATTTTAATTATCCCTATTTTTCAAGAGATATAGCTGAATTTTGGCGTCGTTGGCATATTTCACTATCATCATGGTTTAGGGATTATTTATATATACCATTAGGAGGAAGCAAAGGAGGGTTATGGATGAAAATTAGAAATACATTCATAATCTTTGTAGTTAGTGGTTTTTGGCACGGAGCAAATTGGACATACATTGCTTGGGGTTTTATAAACGCAGTATATTTCCTTCCATTACTGTTAACAAAAAGTAACAGAAACAATATTGAGGATATAGTGCTGAAACGAAATTTTGATTCAGTAAAAGTACTTTTAAGTATTTTGTCAACTTTTCTAATAACTTGTGTAGCTTGGGTATTTTTTAGGGCAAAAACAATATCTGATGCTTTTTTTTACTTAAAAAGAGTTCTTGTAAATAGAGATTTTAGCTTTCAATATTTAGATAATGAGCGTTATAGTTATGAATTACTTCTTTTGATTGGATTATTTGTTTTGATCGAATGGAATAATCGAAATAAAATACAACCACTTTCAGGAAAATGGAGTATGCTAAAAGTAGCTTTGGCAATTTTAGCCATTATGGCCTTTGGAACTTTTTCAGATTATAAAGAATTTATATATTTTCAGTTTTAATGAAGAAATTTTTAATTTATATAACTAAGATTATTTTAGTTACTATACTCATAGCATTTTTATTAGATGGATTGTATACTTATATTTTTATGCATTCTAATAATAGAGGAAAAATTGAAAAAGTTTTTAATTCAAAAGATCAAAAATATGATGTAGTCATCTTGGGGTCTTCAAGAGCTAATAATCATTTTGTTGCACAAATGTTTGAAGAAAAAGGACTCAAAGCTTTTAATTACGGAATGAGCGGAGGGCATTTATTTGAAGCATCTTTGATGCTGAAATTAATGATTGAAAGAAAATATGAAATCAAAAATGTTATTCTGGAAGCAGACTTAAATCTATCTAATGACCATCAGGCAGAAGGTATTTCTGCTTTATTTCTTCCTTATATTCACAATTCCCAAATAATTAAAGAACATTTTAAAGAAGAAAATGACTTTGCAGAGTTGTATTATTTACCCTTTTACAGATATATTAAATACGATAATAAAATTGGTTTTCGAGAAACACTATTTGCCGCATTTCAAAAAAAGACAAATACATTAGATAATCTAGGCTATTATCCTTTGGTTAAACATGAAAATGCAAATATGAAAAATAATATTGTCAATTTAAATCCTCTGATTCATAATAAGTATTACGAAGAAATTAAAAGTATTTGCAAAGCCAATAATATCAATTTTATTGCAGTAATGACTCCAATATGTGAAAATACTAAAGGAATGAATTATTTTGAAAAAGTAAAAAAAGTCTATCCGGAAATTCATAATTATGAAAATGTAGTTATAGAAGATAAATATTTTTCTTCATGCGGACACATGAATGATGCTGGAGCTAGAATTTTTACGGCTAAAATATTAAATGATTTTTTTTAAAATAATATTTTATGCTTACAGTTATTAACTATCATTATGTCAGAGAGAATTTTAATTCAAAATACCCCAGTATTTTTGGAGTGACTCCTTATGAATTTAAAAAACAATTATTATTATTAACTAATAAAGGAGAGTTTATAAATCCACCTGATTTAGTCAATAATATTGATAAAGTTCTGCCATCGAAAAACAATTACTTTTTTGTCACCTTTGATGATGGCTTAAAGGAGCAGTTTGACTTGAGTCTGCCTATATTAGATGAACTAGAAATACCGGCAGTATTTTTCGTAAATACTTTAAATTTTGAAAATAAAAAAGTTAGTATAGTTCATAAAATACATTTATTGAGATCCATAATTGATCCTGAATTATTTCTAGTAAAAATTAATGAGAATGTTAAAATTGATTTTTCAGATGTGGATAAAAATAAATCGCATGTTATATATCGTTACGATACTAATTTGAATGCTGAATTAAAGTATATTTTAAATTTCAAGCTTTCTTTTAAACAGCAAGAATTGATTGTTAATAAAATGTTTGATAATTATTTTGATGAAACACAGGTTTTACAAGATTTGTATATGAGCGATCAAAATTTACAAGTTTTGGGACAAAAAAAATATCTTGGAAGTCATACACATAGCCACTATCCTCTAGGATTAACAGATTCGGAAACAATTAGATTTGAATTAGAACATAGTAAGAAATATTTAGAAAAACTTACGGATTCAAAGATAAAGATGGTTTCGTATCCATACGGCACAGACGAAGTCTGTACAGACGAGGTATCTATAATTGCACAAAATACAGGTTACGATTTAGGATTTACCACAAAAAGAGGTAGTAATATTGGAAATGAAAATCATCTTTTATTAAATAGATTTGATTGTAACGATTTACCAGGAGGAAAAAACAGCTAAGATATATGATAACAAGAGAAGCAACAATAAATGATTGGGATAAACTGCAAGAATTTTTTACTAGAATTTACAGAGAGAATCATCCATTGCAAAATAAAAAGTTTTGGGAATGGCAATATGGAGATCCTAACTATGGACAATCTTTTATCTGTTTAAATGATAGTGGAAAGATTGTTGGTCATGTTGGAGGAAATTTTCAAGGTGGTATTGCATGGATAATCAATGTTTATCTCGATGAAGAATGTAGAGGAAAAGGAGTTTTGGGAAAACTTTATAAGTTAGCAAGAAAGTATTATCCTTTAGCAGCCACGGCAGCAAATGAGGCAGGTCTCGGCTTATACAAAAATATGAGATGGATTCGTTATTATGATTTAGTTAGATATGTGAAAATTAATCCTGATTTTAAATATGAAAATTTTGAATTCTTGTGTAAAAAAATTGAAGTGTCAATAGATGATTTAATTATAAAAGATACTCATTATTTTCAACAGCCATCAATTAAGGGAATTAAACTGAAAGATGGTTCACGCGCTGTCAGTCAGGAAAATACAGGAGGTTTAAGGATAGTTGATATTGAGAATCTTTATTTACTAGAAGAAGAAGCCTGGAAGTTAGGATACCTTTGGATAGATTATATTACTTCGTGGAATGATCTTAAAACAAAAGATCTAGAAAAAAATGATTGGGTTTTAGATTATAAAAGTGTTATTCCATGGAGATTAAATCCTGTTGAGCAAAATTATTTTTGTGATATTACATTTCTTTCAGAAGAGCCATTGGATAAAGAGTTTATTGTTCATAGATCCTTTTCTGATCATGGTCGAATTGGAAGTTTATAATTACTTAATATGAGAGTTCTATTAATAGTACCAGATGGTGTAGCAGTTCGAAATTATTTGTATTCCAGTTTTATTGCTGAATTAGAAAAACAAGGGAGCAAAGTGATGCTTTATCATCAAATATCTGAAAAGGCAATTGAAGAAGTAAAGTTTGTCCAGCCAAATATCGTACTTATTAAACAAATTCCAGCTTTTATCGAATCGCCAAAAGCTAGATTGTGGAGAGAAAGTAATGTTTATGCAAGGTTATTGAGAAATAAAAAAATCCTTTCAAACAATACCATAATGGCTTTTTGGAACAATAAGGTAAAAGGATGGAAAAAACGAGTACTTCTGGAAATCTCAGAAATATTAGGATCTGCAATTTCAAGCTCATATAAAGCTATATTGAAATTTGATAAACTCCATGAAAAAGAAATAGCCAGAAGTAAAATCATTAGTAAAATAGAAAAAGATTTTGATGTTTTTAATCCTGATTTTGTTTTAAATTTACATCAAAGAGCACCAATTAGTGCGCCGGTTATAGTTGTTGCAAAAAAGCGAAAAATTAAAACAGCAACAGTGATTTTTTCGTGGGACAATGTGCCTAAAGCGAGATTGATTTCCCGCTATGATAGATATTTCGTTTGGTCAGAGCTAATGAAATCAGAATTATGTCTATTATATCCCGAAATTAAGAATGATAATGTTGAGGTTGTTGGTACGCCGCAATTTGAGTTTTATTTTCAAGATAAACTACTTAGGGCTAAAGAAGATTTTTTTAAAGAATATGGTTTAAATCCAAATAAAAAAACAATATGTTTTTCGGCTAACGATAGTTCGTCACCTTATGAACAAAATTATTTAGAAGATTTAGGAAGTGAATTGAGTAAAATTGATGGAGATATAAGGCCTCAAGTATTGTTTAGAAGATGTCCGGTTGATAAAAGCGATAGATTTGATGAGGTTTTAAAAAAGTATAAATCATTTATATTCCCAATAGATCCTGATTGGAGACTTGGAAGCAATCATAGTAATTCTTTCAGCATAACTTATCCGTCATATAATGATCTGCAATTATTGGTTAATACTATAAGGCATTGTGATGCAGTAATAAATTTTGGCAGTACAATGGCTCATGATTTTGCAGTATTTCAAAAACCATGTTTATATTTAAATTATGATCCAATTAATAATTCTGTTTATAAAGTTGAGGATGTTTACAAATTTCAGCACTTCAAAAGTTTAGATGAATTAGATGCTGTTGGCTGGATTAATCACAAAAATGAAATAATTGAAAAAGTAAAACAAGTGATTGAAAATCCAAATCAAGTAGGAAAAGATAAAAAAGTCTGGATGAAAAAAATTGTTAAATATCCATTACAAGATTGCAGTGAAAATTTAGCCAAGACAATATCTAATCTAGTATAATAGTTGTTTTTCAAAATTTTCAGCGCAATCTTTTATAACTCAATGAAAATATCATATGATTCAATATGTTAGAAAAATGTTTTGGAAAATCCTTGGAATTAAGTATTATAATTATTTAAAAGGGATAAACAAGACATATTTAAAAGATGCAAAGTGGGCAAATGTCGGGAATAAAACATATGATAATGGTGCTTTTGTATGGAAATGGTTTAATAATTCTAGTTTAGTAATAGGGAAATATTGTTCTATTGCAAATGATGTAAATTTTATTTGTGATCCTGGGTTTCATACACAAAGCGAAATTACTTCCTTTCCGTTATTTCATCAAGTCCTAAAGAAAAACGATGAGGTTACAATTCACGATGTATCTTATAAAGTCAGTGAGATAAATGAAAAGCTAAAATCTCAAAAGGCAAATATAATAGTAGGCAATGATGTTTGGATTGGAATGAATGTGACAATTTTACCTGGAGTTAAAATTGGAAACGGAGTAACTATCTTAGCAGGTGCTGTTGTTTCAAATGATGTTCCAGATTATGGAGTGATAGGAGGTGTACCAGCAGAGATAATTAAATTTAAACACAATCAGCAAATTATTGATGCATTAAATAAAATTAGCTGGTGGGACTGGCCAGAAGAAAAGATTAAGCTAAATATTGATGATTTCTATTTACCAATCGAAAACTTTATTCAAAAACATTTATAAATGCACATCTGCTTCTTAACAAACGAATTTCCTAAAGAAGGATTCCCACATGGAGGAATAGGCAGTTTTGTGAAAAATGTGGCAACTGCATTGGTAAAAAATGAACTGAAAGTATCTGTTGTGGGTATTAATTATATTGCAAAAGATGAAACAGAAATTCTAGGTAACATAAAAATTTATAGATTAAAAAAAAGTACAATAAAGGGACTTGCATGGTATTTAAATTCCAAAAAGATAAACAATAAAATTAAGGAAATTCATCAAAAAGATCCGGTACATATTGTCGAAACTTCTGAACTTGGATTAGCTTTTATCAATAAACTAAAAGATATAAAATACATTGTACGGTTACATGGAGGGCACCATTTTTTTGCAGAAAGTGAAAACAGAAACATTAATGAATGGAAAGGATTTCAGGAAAAAAGATCTTTTAGAAAAGCAGATGCATTCATTGCTGTTTCTCAGTATGTTAAAAATCATACCGAAAAATATTTAAGTTACCAAAATAAACCCTTAGCTTATATTAGTAACCCAATTGATACTAATTTATTTACCCCAATAATAGGAAAAGAATCTGAAAATAAAATTGTATTTGCGGGGACTGTCTGTGAAAAAAAAGGAATAAGACAGTTAATACAAGCTTTTCCACTGGTAAAAAAAGAATTCCCAAATGCAACACTAGAAATTTACGGACGAGACTGGTTTTATCCTGATGGCAGCTCTTATATTCAAATGCTTAAAGAAAAAGAATTATCTAAAATTGAAAAAATAGCCACAGATGTTCACTTTCATGGAAGTATTTCTTATACACATATACCTTTAGCATATTCTGAGGCTTCAGTTTGTGTTTTTCCTTCACATATGGAAACTCAGGGTCTTGTCGCTCCAGAAGCTATGGCAATGGAAAAACCTGTCGTTTTTACACTTTTAGGACCGGGACCAGAGACAATAGAAGATTATAAAACCGGTTTATTATGCGACCCATATAATCCGGAAAATATTGCAGATAAAATTATATGGTATTTTTCTAATAAAGAAAAAGCAAAAATTATGGGTAAACAAGCAAGAGAATTTGTAATTCAAAAATATGGTTTAGCCCATATAATAAAACAAAATATCGAATTTTTTCAGTCGTTATTATTTCAACACGATAAATAATGATTTATATAATTAAAAAAAAGATTTCAAAAAAGCTTAAGGAATTTAAGGAATATTATTCATACGTTCGTTTTTACGAAGGTGATCAGCCAGTAGTATATCTTAATGTAGCTCATCGTACAAAAGTGAGAACTTATTTAAATCTTTTTTTTAGAATTAAAGCAGTATATAAAGAACCTATTGTAATTCAATTTTCAGTTGTCAGAATGTTACTTTTGGCAAAATGGTTTAAACAGCTCGATTATATTTATTTTGCTAAACCCTTTTCAAAACTCAATAAATTAAAAACGTTTAGTCATCATAAAAGTGCAGATTTTGTTGTGAATTATAATTATAAAAAAGTTTATACAACAAGTGATTATCAAAAAAATGTTCTGCCTTACATCATGCACCCTTTCAATTACTTAGAAACTCAGGCTAATCTTTCTTCTAAAAAAATAGGAATAATACTGAGCGGGAATTTTGAAGAAAAAATTTATAATACAACTTTAATTCCGGATAATTTTAGATTACTTAACAGATGGGATATTTATCAGGAAGTAATAAAGCATAAAAGGGTACTTTCAATTTCTGGAAAAGAATTAATGGAAGATCTGGATACTAAAAAATTCAGTGATAAACTGGTTGCAATGCGATGGCAGTCCGGCGCAATTCCAAATCAAAAATGGAGATACTATTTAACAGCCGCCGATTTTATTTTTTGCGCTCCCGGAATGACAATGCCTATGTGTCATAATGTTCTAGAAGCTATGTCTGTTGGTGTTATTCCAATTTTGAATTATCCGCATTGGTTAAATCCGTCATTGCAGGATGAGTTTAACTGTCTGGTGTATCAAAGCATTTCAGATATTGAATTGATAATTGATAAGGCACTTTCATTGTCTCAAGAATTAAAAAATGAAATGGCCAAAAATGTGATCAATTATTATGATGCATATTATGGCAAATATGTTTTTGATGAAAATCAAAATACAGAACTTATCGTGTTAAATGAAAACATAAAGGATTTGATTTAAGTAAAGTTGAGTAAATGAGTGTAAAAGTATATGTTTATGGTCTTTGTAATGTTTTTTATGACGGCTATTATATCTTTGGGATTAAAAAAGTATATAAGAATTATAAGTTTAATGTTTCTAAATTTCCAGATTTAAGTCAAGGGACTTTTGCATTTATAGTTGAAGAAGGAAGTAATTTCAAGAAGATAATTATCGATTCTGGTGATGCTTCTACAATCGATTTAAAAGCATTGGATTGGTGCGACATTTACGGAAAAGTAAATTATAATTCGAATAATATTGAAACTGGAAATCAAGGAAAAATCATTTCTATAGGACCAAGTTTTGGTGTTAAAATTTGGAATCTGTTTCAAACATTTTATCATCTTACATTAAATTATTTTAGATTCAGAAAACAAATTTCAAATGCAAAAGAATTTGCAGTAAACTACTGGAGACAGCTTAAAAGACTGAAGTTAAAGGAATATGTACCAAGTGAGTCATCTCGTTCTGATGTTTTTTTTATAAATAGTATCTGGAAAAAAGAAAGTAATACCAATGCGAACCGCGCTATGTTTATACAATGCTGTAAAAGTAATAGTAATATACATTTTGAGGGAGGATTTGCACCAAGAAGTAATGGTGATAATTTAGGATATGATCATTTGATATATCCAAAGAAAGTACCATTAGAAATTTATATTAAAAAAATTAAAAAAGCAGCTTTTGTATTTAATACTCCTGCTGTACTTTCATGTCATGGCTGGAAATTAGCTGAATTTCTGGCTTTGGGAAAAGCAATCATTTCAACTCATCATTACAATAAACTACCTGCTGGATTAATACATAATCATCATTTGATTTATGCAGAGAATACTGAAGAAATAAATTTGGCAATCGATAAAATAATTGGGAATCATGATTTTAAACAAATGTTAGAGACACAAAGTAAGAAGTATTTTGATGATTATTTAGCGCCCGAAAAAGTTGTAAAAAGATTGATTGAAAAAAAATAGAAATGAAATTTGCAATAATCACACACGTCAATCATATAGAGAGAGAAAAACAATATTTTGGTTATGCGCCGTATGTGCGTGAAATGAATATTTGGTTAAAATATGTTGATGAAGTAGTAATAGTTGCACCTTTATCCAGAGGAGTTCCTGCTGAAATAGATAGTTCTTATGATCATAATAAAATAGATTTTACGAAAATTCCTGATTTTAATTTTTTAACCATAAAAAACATTTTGATTAGTCTTTTCAAAATTCCATATATTATGTGGAAGATATTTTGGGTTATGAAAAGTGCTGATCATATTCACTTAAGATGTCCGGGAAATATGGGGCTGCTGGCTTGTATAGTTCAAGTGTTTTTTCCTAAAAAAAAGAAAACAGCCAAATATGCAGGTAATTGGGATCCTCAAAGTAAACAGCCATGGACGTACAGGCTCCAGAAATGGATATTAAATAATACCTTTTTGACCCAGAATATACAGATTTTAGTGTATGGAGAATGGAATAACCAATCTAAAAATATTAAATCATTTTTTACAGCAACATACTCAGAGAAGGAGAAGGTTTTGATTAAAAAGACGGATTTTGATCAGCTTATAAAATTTATTTTTGTGGGAAGTTTAGTTACAGGAAAAAATCCGATATATGCAGTTAAAATAGTAGAAAGACTAATTAAATCTGGAAATAATGTAATGTTGAATTTATATGGAGATGGAATTGAAAGAGCTGTTTTGCAAAAATATATAGTTGAAAATGAACTTGATAAAAATGTTTTTTTAAATGGAAATCAAAATAAAGAAGTGATAAAAAAAGGATTTCAAGAAAGTCATTTCGTAATATTGCCATCAAAAAGTGAGGGGTGGCCCAAAGCCATTGCAGAAGGAATGTTTTGGGGTTGTGTTCCAATTGCGACAAAGGTTTCTTGTGTTCCTTTTATGCTGGATTATGGTAAAAGAGGTGTTTTAATGGATATGAATTTAGAGAATGATCTAATACAAATTCAAAATGCTTTTACAGATAAAAACAACTTCTTTGAAAAAAGCGCACTAGCATTGCAATGGTCACGTAATTATACTACCGATGTTTTTGAAACCGAAATTGAAAAATTACTGAGACAATGAGAATTGTACAAATTATAGATTCTCTAGAACCTGGCGGAGCAGAGCGAATGGCGGTAAACTATGCTAATGTTCTAAGTGAAAAAATCGAATTTTCAGGGTTGATTTCAACACGAAAAGAAGGATTGCTTTTGAATCAAATAGATAAAAAGGTCTCTTATTTGTTTTTAAATAAAAATAAAAAAGTTGATTTAAAAGCGGTTTTTGTATTAAGAAGATTTCTTAAAAACAATCAGATAAATTTAATTCAAGCTCACAGTTCTTCATTTTTTACAGCAGTTTTAGTGAAAATTATTTATCCTAAAATTAAAATTGTATGGCATGATCATTATGGAATTTCACAAGATTTAAATTCGCGAAAAAATTTGGTTTTAAAATTTAGTTCATTTTTTTTTGGAGGTATTATCTCTGTAAATTCAGCTTTAAAAAATTGGAGTGAATCATATTTATGGTGTTCAAATGTGAAATATTTTCCGAATTTTGTGAGTGATTTATCTAACACAGATGAAAAAAAATTATTGAAAGGAGTTCATGGAAAAAGAATTGTTTGTGTTGCCAATTTGCGTCCCCAAAAAAATCATCATTTATTGATAGAAACAGCAAATGTTATTAAAAATCAATTCCCGGAATGGACTTTTCATTTATTTGGGAAGGACTTTTTTGACGGCTATTCAAAACTATTAAAACAAAAAGTAAAAGATTTACAGCTTCAGGAAAACGTCTTTTTTTATGGAGCTGTAGACAATATAGGCGACGTTTTAAAAAACTTTGATATTGCAGTTTTACCATCACTTTCAGAAGGCCTTCCTTTGGCAGTTCTAGAATATGGATTACACAAGCTGCCCGTAGTTGCGACGAATGTTGGAGAGATTTCAAAAGTAATTATTTCAGATAAATATGGATTAGTTGTTGAATCAAATAATCTAAACCAGTTAGTACAATCAATCCAAAAGCTGATTGAAAATGAAAATGTCCGAATAGAAATGGGAATAGAACTAAGTAAATTTATAGAACTGCATTATGGTCAGGAGTCGATCATAAAAGAATATCTTTTTTGGATAGATTCTGTTTTTACTTTTAAATTGACTGATAATTTCTTATTATAATGAAGAGTAAATTGTCATATAGTTTTTTGTTGTTGCTTCATGCAGGAATTGCTCTGGCAGTCTTTGTTGTTCCCTTTCTATCCAAAGTTTATGCTTTCGTCATTCCTGTAGTGGGCTTTTTTATTGTATATAGGAATAAGAATAAAAACAATGAAGTTCTTTTCATTTCTGCATATTTAGTTGGAGCTGAAGTTTTTTTACGAATGACAGGAGGTAATTTTAATAATGAATATATTAAAGTGACAGTAGCTCTTTTTATGTTACTGGGTATGATTTATAGTAATTTTTCTAAAACTGCTTTTATATATGCCTTCTTTTTAATTTTATTAATTCCTGGAATTTTAATCACCAATGCAATTGCTTCTTTTGAAACAGATATTAGAAAAGCATTATTTTTTAATTTGTCAGGTCCATTTTGTTTGGCTATTTGTTCTATTTATACATTCAAGCGTAGAATTGCATTTTCCGATTTACAAAATATATTATTTACAATGGGGCTGCCAATTGTAACAACTGTAGTTTATTTGTTTGTATACACTCCAAGTATTAAAGAGGTAGTGACAGGAACAAGCTCCAATTTTATTACTTCAGGAGGTTTTGGACCTAATCAGGTTTCAACTATTTTAGGACTAGGAATGTTTGTTTTTTTTACACAATCGATCTTGTTTTCAAAATCAAAAAGGCTGATTATTTTAAATGCTGCACTCCTTATTTTTATAAGCTATAGAGGTATTGTTACTTTCTCCAGAGGAGGAGTCATTACTGGAGCCGCAATGATTTTGTGTGTTCTATTGTTGATTTATTATTTTTCAAACTCTAAAGGTAAAACTAAGGTTGGTATACTAGTGATATTAACAGGATTATTAAGTGTTGGAATCTGGACCTATAGTTCTTTACAAACCAGCGGACTTATAGAGAAAAGATATGCAAATCAAGACGCTAAAGGAAGGATAAAAAAAGACAAACTTGGAGGGCGGGAAGCTATTATGAATGCAGATCTTAAAATATTTTTAGACAATCCAATTTTGGGAGTGGGAGTTGGAATGGGGAAAGAAGCTCGTAAAGAATCATATGGAACTGAAGTGGCTTCACATAACGAAATTTCACGTATGTTAAGTGAACACGGCATGTTTGGAATCCTTGGATTGTTAATTTTAGTTGTTACTCCGTTTATACTTTATGTCAATAATAGACAACACTTATATTTTCTATCCTTTTTTATCTTTTGGCTTCTTACAATAAACCATGCGGCAATGCGAATAGCGGCGCCAGCTTTTGTTTACGCTCTATGCCTTCTTTCTGTTCAGGTAAAAATTCCCGAAAAAACTGAACACTCTATTAGGTAAATTGTTTTTTTATAATACATTTGCCTCGAATTTAAGCCCTTAAATCTACATAAAACTATGCGTTCAAATAAGAAAATGCATTTTGAAATCTCAGAACGAAAAGTTTTACTTTTTGTATTTGATGCTTTTTTCGTTATTGCGATATTGTATCTTTTAAATTTATTTTTTGAGTTTCATTACTTTGCATTTGAAAGCAGTATTATTTATAGACCGATTATATTTGTTGGCTATTTATTGATTTTTGGAACTATTTTCGAGATGTATAATCTTCAGATTGCCAGCAATCAATTTCAAATAGTTAAAAGTGTAGTGCTTTCTGTTTCTACTGCAGTCTTGGTCTATTTACTTACTCCAATTTTATCACCGGAACTTCCAAAACAACGTTTAGTAATTGTCATTTTTTACTTTGCAGTATTACTTATGATGCTGCTTTGGCGTTTTTTTTATGCTATTTTTCTTGCTTCACATCGATTCTCTCAAAATGTAATTTTAATTTGTGATAAAGATCAGGTGGAAGAATTGGTTTCTGGACTTGAGAATGTTGATCC
>Ga0157370_10000509_pt1 | contig 48489 bp, 36 predicted proteins | sample C35metaG_FD_113463 | JGI IMG/M metagenome (GOLD analysis project Ga0157370, IMG submission 113463) | Corn rhizosphere microbial communities from Kellogg Biological Station, Michigan, USA - C3-5 metaG | ecosystem: Host-associated > Plants > Roots > Rhizosphere > Soil | place: USA: Michigan...
ACTTAGCGGTATCAAAGCCGCCTCCAGTGACCTGAATATCACTGGTAACAACATCGCCAACGCCGGCACTGTGGGCTTTAAACAGTCCCGTGCCGAGTTTCAGGATCTGTACTCCTCGTCGATGCTGGCCTCCAGCAGCAACGCCATCGGCAGTGGCGTGTTGCTCGGCAACGTGGCGCAGCTGTTCAACCAAGGCACCATCGACTACACCGAAAACGCCCTGGACATGGGCATCAACGGCAACGGCTTTTTCGTGACCAGCAACAATGGTTCGATCAGCTACACCCGTGCCGGTTATTTCGGTACCGATAAAGAAGGCTTTATCGTCGACAACAACGGCTACAACCTGCAGGGCTACTCGGTAGACGCCAACGGCCAGCTGCAGAACGGCATCGTCGGCAACCTGAGCATTCAAACCGCCAACCAGGCGCCGCGTGCGACCACCGCGATCACTCAGAGCTTCAACCTGAACTCCTCGAGCAAGGCGCCGACCACCACGCCGTTCGACCCCTCGGACCCCACCAGCTACACCTCGTCCACTTCGGTGAACATTTACGACGCCCAGGGCAACGCCCACGTCATGACCCAGTACTTCATCAACAACGCTGACCCAGGCGCGGCGCCACCGGTGGCCAACAACTGGACCATGAACGTACTGATCGACGGTCGCAATCCGCAGACCCCGGCCACCACCACGCCGGCGACGCCTGCCAGCACCGCGCCGCTGAGCGCCACGCTGACCTTCGACGGCGCTGGCCAACTGGCAACCGTGACGCCCACCACGGCAGGGCTGACTTTCGCCGACAACAAACTCAGCATCAACGGCTGGGTGCCGGCCCAGTCTGACGGCGGCACGCCGCCGGTGTGGTCGGCCAACGGTGCGGCAGCCTCGCCAACCGTGACCCTGGATATCCGTGGTTCTTCGCAAGTGTCCAGCACCTTTGCGGTGAACAAGGTCACCCAGGACGGTTACACCACCGGCCAGCTGTCGGGGCTGGAAATTGACGACACCGGCCAGGTGTTCGCCCGTTACACCAACGGCCAGTCGAAGATTCAGGGTCAAGTGATTCTGGCCAACTTCGCCAACGTGCAAGGTCTGACCCCGGTCGGCAAAACCCAGTGGGTGCAGTCGGCGGATTCGGGCGAGCCGGTGGTCGGTACGCCCCGTGCCGGCACCTTGGGCTCGTTGACTGCCGGTGCGTTGGAGTCGTCCAACGTCGACATTTCCACCGAGCTGGTCGACCTGATCGTGGCGCAGCGTAACTACCAGGCCAACGCCAAAACCATCGAAACCGAAAACGCCGTGACGCAAACCATCATCAACCTGCGTTAACACGGTTGCCGCTGGCGGCAAACCGTCGCCGCAGACCTGCAAAGGGCTTCTCTGGAAGCCCTTTGTCGTTTTGAAAATCTGTTTTTTATCAATGGTATACGGATTTTTTTCGGGATTGGCACGATGCCTGCTTTAAAGCTTGCATAGAGCCGCAGGCCGTCAACGTTTGGCGCGCCCAATCTCGGAGAATCACCATGGATAAAATGCTCTACGTCGCCATGACAGGCGCCAGCCAGAACACCCTGGCCCAGCGCGCCCATGCCAACAACCTGGCGAACATCTCTACCAACGGTTTCCGCCGCGACTTCGAACAAGCGCGTTCCATGCAGGTGTTCGGCGACAGCTTTCCGTCGCGTGTGTACGCCATGAGCGAACGCCCTGGCACCGACTTCACGCCCGGCACCTTGCAAGACACCGGTAACCCCATGGACGTCGCGGTCAGCGGCCAGGGTTGGGTGGCCGTGCAAGCGCCCGATGGCAGCGAAGCCTACGTGCGCACCGCCAGCCTGAAAATCGACGCCCTTGGCCAACTGCGCACCGGCAGCGGCTTGCCGGTATTGGGCAACGGCGGACCGATTGCCGTGCCACCGGAACAGAAAGTCGAAATCGGCGAAGACGGCACCATCTCCATCCGCGCTCTAGGCGAAGCGCCGAATGTGCTGGCCGAGGTGGACCGCATCAAGCTGGTCAACCCCGACCTCAAGCAAATGGAAAAAGGCCCGGACGGCATGATCCATTTCAAAGGCACCACGCCGCCGTTGGCCGACAACACCGTGAAGTTGACGTCCGGTTTCGTCGAGACCAGCAACGTCAATGCGGTAGAAGAGATGACCTCGATCCTCTCGCTGTCCCGCCAGTTCGAACTGCAAGTGAAGATGATGCGAACGGCCGAAGACGACGCCACATCCCTGGCGCGTGTTTTGCAACTTAGCTAACCATCAGTACACGGCGCCGTGAAACCGGCGTCCGAGGAGAATCAACATGCTTCCGGCTCTGTGGGTCAGTAAAACCGGTTTGTCCGCCCAGGACATGAACCTGACGACCATTTCCAACAACCTGGCGAACGTGTCCACCACGGGCTTCAAGCGCGACCGCGCGGAATTCCAGGACTTGCTCTACCAGATCCGCCGTCAACCCGGCGCCCAAAGCACCCAGGACAGCCAACTGCCGTCCGGCCTGCAACTGGGTACCGGTGTGCGCATTGTCGGCACGCAGAAAATGTTCACCGCCGGCAGCCTGCAAACCACCGAGCAGCCGCTGGACATGGCGGTCAACGGCCGTGGTTTCTTCCAGATTCTTCAGCCCGACGGCACCATCGCTTACACCCGCGACGGTAGCTTTCACCTGAACTCCGACGGTCAGGTCGTGACCTCCAACGGCTTTCCGCTGGAGCCGGCCATTGTGCTGCCCAACGAAGTGCGCACCTTTACCGTCGGTGAAGATGGCACCGCCTCGGTGACCACCGCCGGCAACGCCCAGCCGCAGATCGTCGGCAACATCCAGACCGCCGACTTCATCAACCCGGGCGGCCTGGAAGCCATCGGCAACAACCTGTTCCTGGAAACCGCCTCCAGCGGCGCGCCGCAAGTGGGTACGCCTGGCCTCACCGGCCTGGGCACCATCGAACAGAACACCTTGGAAAACTCCAACGTCAGCGTGGTGGAGGAGATGGTGAACATGATCACCACCCAGCGCGCCTACGAAATGAACTCCAAAGTGATTTCCACCGCTGACCAGATGCTGTCGTTTATTACCCAGAATCTTTAATCGCTAACCGGATTTAACCGCAGCCCGTTAGGCCCGCCATAAGGAGCTGGTAGGCACACGGTGGTTCGGTCTGGTGTTGGCACTGCGCAAAGAATGTGTGAGGTACGTGTTATGAATCGGCTAGTTCTTCTTCCCCTGCTTGGCCTGGCTGCTTTGAGCGGTTGCGTCGCGCCTCCACCCAAGCCGAACGACCCGTACTACGCGCCTGTGCTGCCGCGCACGCCGCTGCCGGCTGCGCAAAACAACGGCTCTATTTACCAGACCGGGTTTGAAAACAACCTGTACGGCGACCGCAAGGCGTATCGCGTGGGCGACATCATCACCATCACGCTGAACGAGCGCATGTCGGCCAGCAAGAACGCCAACTCGGACATCGCCAAAGACAGCGCCACGTCGCTGGGCCTGACCTCGTTGTTCGGCGGCGCGGTATCCACCGACAACCCGAGCACCAGCCTCAACCCGCTCAAAGCCGGCAACCTGAGCCTGGACGCCAGCTACGGCGGCTCGCGTGACGCCTCTGGCAAAAGCACCGCCGCGCAAAGCAACAGCCTCACCGGCTCGGTCACCGTCACCATCGCCGAAGTGCTGCCCAACGGCATTTTGTCGGTACGCGGCGAGAAGTGGATGACGCTCAACACCGGCGACGAGCTGGTGCGCATTGCCGGCCTGGTGCGCGCTGACGACATCGCCACCGACAACACCGTGTCATCGGCCCGCGTGGCCGACGCCCGCATCACTTACTCGGGCACTGGCGCGTTTGCTGACGCCAACCAGCCGGGTTGGTTTGACCGCTTCTTCATCAGCCCGCTGTTTCCTTTCTGAGTACCGGTCATGATGAAACGACTGCTAACCGCCTGCTGTTTCCTGCTCGTCGCCTCGGCGGCGCAGGCTGAGCGGATCAAAGACCTGGTCACCATCCAGGGCGTGCGTGCCAACCAACTGATTGGCTACGGCTTGGTCGTGGGCCTTAACGGCAGCGGTGACCAGACCACGCAAACGCCGTTCACCGTGCAGACCTTCAACAACATGCTGGCGCAGTTCGGCATCAAGGTGCCGGCGGGCGGCAACGTGCAGTTGAAAAACGTGGCGGCGGTGTCGATTCATGCCGACCTGCCGGCGTTCGCCAAGCCTGGGCAAACCATCGACGTCACCATCTCCTCCATCGGTAACGCCAAAAGCCTGCGTGGCGGTAGTTTGCTGATGACGCCGCTCAAAGGCATCGACGGCAACGTGTACGCCATTGCCCAGGGCAACTTGGTCGTCGGCGGCTTCGATGCCGAAGGCGGCGACGGTTCGAAAATCACCGTTAACGTGCCCTCGGCCGGCCGCATTCCCAGCGGCGCCACGGTTGAGCGTCCGGTGCCGAGCGGTTTCGACCAGGGCAACACGCTGACCCTGAACCTCAATCGCCCCGACTTCACCACCGCCAAGCACATGGTTGACCAGATCAACGAGCTGCTCGGCCCAGGCGTGGCGCAGGCCATCGACGGCGGTTCGATCCGCGTCAGCGCGCCGTTGGACCCCAATCAGCGCGTCGACTACCTGTCGATCCTTGAAAACCTCGAAGTGGACGCCGGTCAGGCGGTGGCGAAAGTCATCATCAACTCGCGCACCGGCACCATCGTCATCGGCCAGAACGTCAAGGTTCAGCCGGCCGCCGTCACCCACGGCAGCCTGACCGTGAGCATCACCGAAGACCCTATCGTCAGCCAGCCGGGCGCCTTGTCGAACGGCCAGACCGCCGTGGTGCCGCGCTCGAAAGTGGACGCCGCGCAGGAAACCAAGCCGATGTTCAAATTCGGCCCGGGCACCACGTTGGATGAAATCGTACGGGCGGTTAACCAGGTGGGCGCTTCGCCGTCCGACCTGATGGCCATTCTCGAAGCGCTCAAGCAAGCCGGCGCTTTGCAAGCTGATCTGATCGTTATCTAAGGAGGCAGCCATGGACGCGAAATTCACATCCGGGGTTGGCTCCACGCTCGACAGCGGCGCGTACAGCGACATCAATCGCTTGGCCAACCTGAAGGTCGGCAAAGACCGCGACAGCGAATCGAACATCAAGAAGGTGGCGCAGGAATTCGAGTCGCTGTTCCTGAACCAGATGCTCAAAGCCCAGCGTTCGGCGAACGAAGCGTTCTCCGAAGGCAACTTCATGAACAGCAACGAAGCCAAAACCTACCAGCAAATGTACGACCAGGAGCTGGCGGTAAAGATGTCCAAAGAGGGCGGCATCGGCCTGGCCGATGTGCTGGCGCGGCAAATGTCGAAAATGAACAAGGGCACGCACCGGCCCAACCCGTTCGCGCAAACCGCTGACGCCAACGCCATCGCCGCGAGCGGCGCCAGCGCCACCACTGGCACCGAAGGCGCGAACAAAACCCTGACCAACCGCGCCGTTAAAGAACTGCCGGCCGTGGACGGCACCCGCGACGATTCGAAAATGCTCAACAAGCGCCGCCTGTCACTGCCGGGCAGTCTTACTGATCGTTTATTAGCCGGTATTGTCCCAACTACAACGGCAGGGGCGACTGCTGATGGCAAGCCGCTGGCGCAGAACGACTGGCTGGCCGCGAACACCACCAGCAACACCGCCACCATCGGCAAAGGCGCCATTAGCAAGAACGCCGAGCTGAACGCCATCGACGCCAGCAGCGGCCGCCGTCTGGCGCAGCCACCGTTGGCACCTGGCAAAGCAGCGTTCAAGTCGGCCGATGAGTTCATCGCCACCATGCTGCCGATGGCCAAGGAAGCCGCCGCCAAGATTGGCGTCGACCCTTCCTACCTGGTGGCCCAGGCGGCACTGGAAACCGGCTGGGGCAAGTCGATCATTCGTGATTCCGACGGCTCCAGCAGCCACAACCTGTTCGGCATCAAGGCCGCAGGCGGTTGGCAAGGCGACTCGGCCCGTGCGCTGACCACCGAATACAAAAGCGGCCAGGCGGTAAAAGAAGCGGCGAAGTTCCGCTCTTACGACAGCTTCCAGGACAGCTTCAACGACTACGTAAGCTTCCTGCAGAACAACGACCGTTATGACGATGCGCTGGATGCCACCGCCAACCCCAAGCAGTTTGTGCGTGAGTTGCAACAGGCCGGCTACGCCACCGACCCGCAGTACGCCAATAAAGTGGCGCAGATCGCCAAACAGATGCAGACGTACCAAACCATCGCCGCGGGCGAATCCACCGCCACGCGTTTGTAAGGATGCAGGGATGAGTTTCTTAGTGAGGAATCGACATGGCTGACTTGTTATCGGTAGGGCTGTCAGGGCTGCGCGCTGCGCAGACCGCGCTGACGGTGACCGGGCATAACATCACCAACGTCAACACGCCCGGTTACTCTCGCCAGGAATCGGTGCAGCAGACCAACATCGCCCAGTTCACCGGCGCCGGTTACATCGGCTCCGGTGCGCAAGTGGTGGATGTGCGCCGTTTGGCCAGCGATTTCCTCACCAACCAGGTGCGTACCGCCACCAGTTCCAACAGTGAGCTGCAGTCGTTCAAAAGCCAGATCGAGCAGCTCGACTCGCTGCTGTCCAACAGCACCACCGGTATCAGCCCGGCCTTGCAGAAGTTCTTCGCTTCCTTGCAAACCGCTTCGCAGAATCCGTCGTCCGTGGCCGCCCGTGAGGCGGTGTTGTCGCAGGCCGGTGGGTTGTCCGACTCGTTCAACACGCTGTATGACCAGCTGGATAAGCAGAACAGCCTCATCAACCAACAGATGAGCGCGCTGACCACGCAGGTCAACTCCATGGCCGCCAGCGTCGCCAGCTACAACGACGCCATCGCCCGCGCCCGTGGCGCCGGTGCCGAGCCGAACGACCTGCTCGATGCCCGCGAAGAAACTATTCGGCAAATTTCGGAAATCATCGGCGTACAAAGCGTTGAGCAAACTGACGGCAGCGTGAGCCTGTTTGTCGGCACCGGCCAGCCGCTGGTGGTGGGCAACACCGCCTCGACGCTTACGGCCAAGCCTGGCATCGACGACCCGATGAAGTACCAGATCGACCTGAGCATCAACGGCGTGTCGCAGACCATTTCTTCGCAGATTTCCGGCGGCGAGATGGGCGGGCTGCTGGCCTACCGCGACACCACGCTGGACAAGAGCTACAACAGCCTCGGGCAGATGGCGATTGTGCTCACCGACACCATTAACGATCAGTTGGGCCAGGGCTTCGACCTCAACGGTCGCCCAGGCAGCCAGTTGTTCACCGACATCAACGAACCCACCGCCGCCTCGCTGCGGGTGCTGGCGCAGGCGACCAACACCGGCACCGCAACGGGTTCGCTGAACATCACCAATGCCAACCTGCTGACCACCAGCGATTACCGCCTGGACTACGACGGCACCAACTTCACCGCCCGCCGCCTCAGCGACGGCGCGACCATGAACGTCACCGTGACCGGCACCGGGCCCTTCACCATTTCCATGGCCGACCCCGGTACTACGCCGCCGACCAGTCAGGGCTTTGACGTGACCATCAACGGCACGCCCAACGCCGGTGATCGTTTCACCCTGCAACCGACCCGGCGCGGCGCGTTCGACTTTGGCACCGAGCTGCAATCGCCCGACCAACTGGCCTTTGCCGGTTCCGCCCGTGCCCAGGCGACTACCAATAACCGGGGCACCGGCGTGATCAGCCAGCCGAACCTGACCGCTGGCCCTACGCCGATCAACCCCACCGACCTGCAAACGCTGTTCGGTACCGGCCTGCCGCTGACGTTCGACTCGGCCACCAACACCCTGAACGGCACCTTGCCGCCTGGCGCCACGCTGAGCTATGTGTCGCCCTCGACCACGGCACTCACGCCCGGCCAGAACAACACCTTGCGCCTGGCTTATACCGACCCGGTGAGCAACAACAGCTACACCTACGAATTTACCGTTACAGGTACGCCGCAAACGGGCGATACCTTTACGCTGTCGCAAAATACCGCCGGCTCTTCCGACAACCGCAACGCGTTGAAACTGATCGACCTGCAAACCCAGAAAACGGTCGGCACCAGCGGCGCGGGAGCAGGGGCGACCTACAACGACGCCTACAGCGGTCTGGTGGAGCGGGTGGGTTCGTTGACCGCGCAGGTGCGGGTCAATTCGGATGCGGCCGAAACCGTACTGACGCAAGCGCAAAACAACCGCGACTCGCTGTCCGGCGTCAGCCTGGACGAAGAGGCCGCCAACTTGGTGCAGTTCCAGCAGTACTACAATGCATCGGCACAGGTGATTAAAGTTGCGCAATCGCTGTTCGATACGCTTATAGGCGCCTTCAACCGAGGCTAGTTAGTTATGCGAATTTCCACTATCCAAGCCTTCAACAGTTCCGTCAGCGGGATGCAGAAAAACTACGCCAACGTTTCCCGCACCCAGGAACAGATCAGCACCGGCAAGCGCATTCTGACCCCGGCCGATGACCCGGTAGCGTCCGTTCGCCTGCTGCAGTTGAGCCAGGAACAAGCGCTGAACGAGCAATACACCTCCAACAACACCGCCGCGCAGAACAGCCTCAACTCCGAAGAAGCCATTCTCAGCTCCGTGGGCACCGTGCTTCAGCGCATCCGTGAAATTGGCGTGCAGGCTGGCAACGGCACGCTGGATGCCACCGACCGGGAGTCGCTGGGCACCGAGTTGCAACAGCGTGAAGACGAGCTGCTCAGCCTGATGAACAGCAAAGACGCCAGCGGCAATTACCTGTTTGGCGGCTCGCAGTCGGATCAACAGCCCTTCGTGCGCAACCCCGACGGCACCTACAGCTACCAGGGCAACGAAACCGAACGCAACGTGCAAATCGCCAGTAGCACCTTCGTGGCGCTGGGCGACGACGGCAAAGACCTGTTCGAAAACGTGTTCAACGCCAACCGTGTCACCACCAACAAAACCGTAACCGGCACGGGCACCGACGGCACCGTCAGCACCGGGCGTATCTCGCTGGGCCTGGTGACTGACAAGGCCGCCTACGACAACACCTTCCCGTCGAGCAACCCACCGGTTGCCACGGACGGCATCGGCATTCACTTCCTCAGCCCGACCAACTATGTCGTCTACGACCAGGCGACGTTGCCGGCGGGTTACGACTGGACCACCTACGACCCGACAACGCCGCCCACGGGCCAGCTGGCCACTGGCGCCATCGACACCAACCCGGCGACGTCCGACTTCGTCAGCTACGGCGGCGTGCGCGTGCAAATCGACGGCGTGCCGCAAAACGGCGACGACTACGCCATCAACCGTAAGCCGGACGAAGAAAAACGCAGCCTGCTCAATACCGTGTCGGACCTGCGCAAAGCCCTGCAAGGCTCCGGTAACACCGAAGAAGACAACCGCGTTATCCGCGACAGCGCGGCCATCGCGCTTTCCAACCTCGATGCGGTGTACGCCAAGGTCGACGGCGTTCGCGGTTCCGTGGGCGCGCGCCTTAACACGCTGGACTCCACCGGCGACTTCATCGCCGACGTCACCCTGGTCAACAAGTCCGTGCAATCGGACCTCGAAGACCTCGACTACGCCGACGCCATCTCCAGGCTTTCGCTGCAATCGACCATCCTCTCGGCGGCGCAGCAGAGCTACGTAAAAATCGCCAACCTGAGTTTGTTCAACTACATCAGTTAAGCGCGCCGCTTGGTGAGCATCGCCCGCCGAAAAGGCGGGCGCGCTGTTCAATGCGTTAGTCTTCAGCACGTCAAAACAAAAAGCTTTCCTCGGAGTGGGTATGCAGGCAGCGCCAGCGGACGTCGATCAGTTACCGGCCACAGAGCCGCTGCGCTTTGCCAGCAAGGCAGACAATCTCCAGCTTCTGCTCGGGCGCCTGAACAGCGCCGTGGTGTTGCCTCAATGCCAGTTTCGCGTGAGCCAATGGCGCACCGATGCCGCCGCCGTGCTCAGCCAGATTCAGCAGGCTGCGTGGCCGCTGATGGTGGTGCGCAGCAGCAGTTGCCAGGAGGACGGCGAACAGACGTCGGCAGCCGGCGAATATGACTCCTGCCTGAACGTGGCCCCAGCCGATTTAACCCAAGCCATCGACCAGGTCATCGCCTCCATGGGCGGCGCCGCAGCGCACGCCGACGACCAGGTGTTCGTCCAGCCCATGCTCAGCCATGTGGCGATGGCCGGCGTTGGCTTTGGCCTGGACCCCACCAACAGCGCGCCGTATTTCGTCATCAACTACGACGACAACAGCGGCAGCACCGACAGCGTGACGTCCGGCCGTTCAAACGAGCTGAAAACCTTCTACGCCCACCACAGCAGCGCCAACGTGCCGGCCCCGCTGCACGGTGTGATCGAGCTACTGCGCGAATTGGCGGGCCTGTTCGAGCGCACGGCGCTCGACATTGAATTCGCCACCGACACCCTCGGCACGCTCTATCTGTTGCAAGTGCGGCCGCTAATCGTCACCGCGCCGGCTGTTGACCTCAGCGGCCACACGCGCATGGTTCGGCTGATCCACGACCGCATCGCCCAGGGCATTCGCCCGCAGCCGTTCCTGCATGGCGAGCGCACCGTATTCGGCGTAATGCCCGACTGGAACCCGGCGGAAATCATCGGTGTGCGGCCACGGCCGTTGTCGTTGTCGCTGTACCGCGAGCTGGTCACCGACATGATCTGGGCTTATCAGCGCAACAATTACGGTTACCGCAACCTGCGCAGTTTTCCGCTGATGCTGCATTTTCACGGCTTGCCGTATATCGACGTGCGCGTCAGCTTCAACTCGTTTATTCCGCGCGACATCGACGGCGCGCTGGCCGACAAGCTGGTGAATTACTACATCGAACGCCTGCTTGCCGCGCCCAATCTGCACGACAAAGTCGAGTTCGAAATCGTCTTCTCCTGCTACACGCTCGACCTGCCGCAGCGCTTGCAGGCGTTGCGCGAAGTGGGTTTCACCGACGCTGAATGCGAGCGCCTGGCCGACAGCCTGCGTCAGCTCACCAACCGCATCGTGCACAACGAAACGGGCTTGTGGCGCACCGACCGGCAAAAGCTCGATGTGCTGCTGGCCCGGCGCGACGAAATTCTCGGCGCCGACACCGACCCGGTCACGCGCATTTACTGGCTGCTCGAAGACTGCCGCCGTTACGGCACGTTGCCTTTCGCCGGCCTGGCGCGCGCCGGGTTCATTGCGGTGCAACTGCTGCGTTCGCTGGTGACGGTCGGCGTGCTGAATGCCGAGGAATACGATGCCTTCCTCAATGGCCTGAGCACCGTCAGTGGCCAGATGACCCAAGACCTGGCGCAGCTGAACCGCACCACCTTTTTGGCCCGCTATGGCCACCTGCGCCCGGGTACTTACGACATTCTGTCGCCGCGCTACGACGAAGCGCCGGACATGTATTTCGACTGGGACAACAGCGCCGCCGAGCCCACCCAGGGCCAACTGCGCTTTGCCTTGTCGCTGGGGCAGATGCGTGAAATCAGCCGCTTGCTGGCCGAGCACGGTTTGTCTCACGACGTGGTGGGCCTGTTCGATTTCCTGCAGGCCGGTATCGAACTGCGCGAGTACGCCAAGTTTGTCTTCACCCGCAACTTGTCCGATGCGCTGTCGCTGTTCCGCCAGTTCGGCCAAGACCTGGGCTTTAGCGCCGACGACATGTCGTACGCCAATATCCAAGTGATCAAAGAACTGCACGCCGCCAGCGCCGACCCTGCCGAGCTGATTGCCTCCAGCATCGAAGAAGGCCGCCGCCGTTACGCCGAAACCTGCCAGCTGGTGCTGCCGCCGCTGATCACCGACGCCCAGGACGCGCTGCACTTCCACATGCCGCAGGCCGAGCCGAATTTCATTACCCAGCGGCAAGTGATGGCGCCGGTGGTGAGCTTCCAGCAACGCGATCAACTGCACGGCGCCATTGTCGTCATTCCCAGCGCTGATCCCGGTTTCGACTGGATTTTCTCCCACCGTATCGCCGGGTTCATCACCGCTTACGGCGGCACCAATTCGCACATGGCCATCCGCGCCAACGAGCTGGGTTTGCCGGCCGTGATCGGCGCTGGCGAAATGCTCTATCGGCAATGGGCGGCGGCAAAAATGCTGCGCATCGACTGCGCCAACCGCCGGGTTGAGGTGGTGCGGTGAAGCCGGTGCTGCTCAGCCAGCGCGTAGACGTGCTGAGCGATCGCGGCGAGCGGCGCGATGCGGTGGACCAACGCCTGGTGGCCTGGTTGGCCGACTGCGGTTATCTGGCCATTCCCGTGCCCAACAACCCCGAGTTGGTTGAGGGTTACTGGCAACGGGCAAACCCGGTCGGCGTGGTGCTTTCAGGCGGCAATGACCTGGCCCGTTACGGCGGCAATGCCCCCGAACGCGATGCCACCGAACAAGCGCTGCTGGGCCTGGCGATGACCCACGGCGTGCCGCTGTTTGCCCTGTGCCGAGGCGCGCAATTGCTGCTGGATGCATTCGGCAATGCCCTTGAAAAAGTCGACGGCCACGTCGGCACCCGACACGTGCTGCGCCTCAACGGCCACAGCCATGAAGTGAACAGCTATCACCAGTGGGGCGCCCGCGCCGTGAAAGCGCCTTTGCAAGTGCTGGCCCGTAGCGCCGACGGTGTGGTCGAGGCGTTCGAGCACCTTGAACTGCCGATACTCGGCGTGCTCTGGCACCCCGAGCGCGAAGCCGCGTTCAACCCGGTCGACCGCGCGTTGCTGCAACACTGCCTCGCCGGGCGACGCGTAGGCGACGCCTCTCATAACCCCGATGGAGCGACTGCTTAAACCATGACACGGGCACTGATTCTGGCCGCCGGACGCGGCAGCCGCATGGGCGCACTGACCGCCGAACAACCCAAATGCTTTGCCGTGCTGCACGGCCAGCGCCTACTCGACTGGCAGCTCGCGGCGTTGCGCGGCGCCGGCATCAGCGAGCTGGCCATCGTGCGCGGCTACCTGCGCGAGCGCTTCGACGAGCCGGTGACCTACTTCGAAAACCCGCGCTGGCAGCAGAGCAATATGGTGCGCACCTTGTTGGCCGCCGATGCCTGGCTGAGCAGCGCGCCGTGCATCATCAGTTACAGCGACATCGTCTATACCGCCGCCACGGTCACGGCACTTGCCGACACCGCAGGCGACCTGGCGATTGCCTACGATCCCAACTGGCTGGCGCTGTGGTCCAAGCGCTTTGCCGAACCGCTGGCCGACGCCGAAAGCTTTGTGCTCGACGCCCAGGGCAACCTGGCGAGCATCGGCGAGCGTTGCACCAGCACTGAGGAAATACAGGGCCAATACATGGGGCTGCTGAAATTCACCCCGGCCGGTTGGGCGCAGGTGAAACAGCAACTGGCGCCGCTGGACGAAGCCGCCATCGATAAGCTCGACATGACCAGCCTGCTGCGCCGGGTTCTGGGCGCGGGCGTGGCGATTGGCCTGTCGCCGGTTCAGGGGCCGTGGGGCGAGGTGGATGAGCCGGGCGACCTGGCCCTGTACCACCAACTGATTCCTGCGGCGGCGCTGGCCGGCTAGTTCCCTTCACTGTTTCGTCTGGCGAGGCTGTTCATGGCACTGCACTTTCCGCTGCACACCGTTTCGCAGATTCTGGACCGCATCCCGCGCCCGCTTGACCCGCTGGAGCAGCACGCGCGCCAACGCCTGGCCAGCCTCAGTCAGGAAGACGCCGACGCCGTGTGGGAAGGGCTGTGCCTGCGCGTGCTGCTCAACCCGGTGTACCTGGGCTTTCTGTGGCCGCAAACCTGCGCCGAGCACCCACAACTGCAAGCCCTGACGCGCAACCTTCTGACTCAGCTATGGGTGCCCGGGCTGGCAGCCGAGGTGGAAACCACCAGCGCGCAGTGGGTGATGGAGCAGGGCGATGCGCAGGTGCCGGGCACGCTGATGCACGATCTGTTGCAGCACCTGAGCACGTTCCCTGTCGAGGCCGACCAGAACTTCGCCTTTCTGGCGCGTTATTACACCTGGCGCGACGTGGTGGTCACGCAGTTGGTCGCGCCTGAGCGTATCGGCCTGCTAGACCGCTTGTTTGGCTTGCTGCACATGCAAGTGCAGCAATGGGGCAAACCCTATTGCAGTGGTTATGCGTATCAGGGTTACGAGCGCATCGGCCTGGCCGGGGTGAAACCCACGCAGGAACGCCTGGCCGGCTACGGTTTTATGCCGTGGTTGCGCGCCGGTATGAGCGTGCTGGAGATCGGCTGCAACAACGGCTTTATGGCCATCGAACTGGCGCGTCATGCCGGCCGTGTCGATGCCGTGGAATACAACCCGTTCCTGGTGGAAATCGGCCGCACCACGGCGGCTGCCGTGGCCCAGCACAACGTGCACTACGAGGTGGCCGACTTCACCACCTGGCAGCCACGCCAGCGTTACGACGTGGTGCTGTCGTTCGCCAACCATTGCACCATCGATGGCAATTTGTCGGTGGAGTTTGAGAGCTTTGTCGCCAAGCTGTGGCAGCTCACCGCCGATGACGGTTGGCTGTTATTCGAAAGCCACAACGTGTTTGGTCCGGGCGCTGGCGCACCCGGCGATGACGGCGACCTGGACGCCAAGTTCGAGGTGATGGAGCGCTACTTCGAGCTGGTCGACAGCAAAATGACCCGCGCCTTCGTGCCCACGCAAGACATCGACAAACTGTTCGTGGTGCTGCGTCGGCGCCCGGCTGTGCTTGCCACAGTGACGCGGCAAATGAACCTCGCCCAGGCGCGCCTGCGCTACGAATTCAGCGGCACGCCGTTCGCCTAAGGCTGCTCGGCAGCCGGTAAACTCAGCAGGGCCAAGTGTTTGAGCACCGGGTGGATCACGTAGTAGGTGTTGCCGTGCTCCACCTCTTGTTGCATCTCTATGGCCAATTCGCCGGTGGCTTGGTAGGCGCGGAGCACCTGCAATAACAGGTCGGCGCGAATGGCCGTGTCGTAGCGGCGGTCGATGTCGGTGCCCATCGGCGGCGCCGGGTAGTGCTTGCGCGCCAGCACCGGGCCGGTGTCGATCTGCTTGTCGAGAATCAGCGCACTGGCGGCGCAGCGACCTTCTTCCAACAGGCTGTAATACGCCGTGGTGCTGCCGCGATAGTCCGGCAGCCAACCGCTGTGCACATGCAGCAGCGGGATGCCCAAGTCGATCAGCTCGGCACCGACCAGTTGCCCGCCGTAGCCCGAGAAAATAATCACCTTGGGCTGCAGCGCTTGCACCTGCTCGCGCACGGCGGCGGCGTTAATGTCGCGCGTGTCCAGCTGGCTGAAGGCAATGCCGGCGGCGGCCAGGCTGGTTTCCAGCGACACGTTCAAATCCGGCAGCAGCACGCCGTGCAGAAGCTCGGCCGGTGGCGCCGGCTCAGCGGCGGGCGCGTTGGCCTCGCCGAGCAGCAGCACATGGGCCGGCGCCAGGTCGTTGGCCAACAGGGTTTGCAGGTACGCCTGCGAACGGGCGCTGTGGGCCGCGATCATGACGACATCGTTCAGAACAGTGCACGCACGGCTCACGGCTGATCTCCTGCGTCCAAAGACACTTTTACTTGCACGGCCAGTGCCTCGACCCAGCGCGCTTCGCCGGCAATCAACCACGCCAGGTGGGCGCCGAGTTCGGCCGGGCAGCTCGCGTGGACGGCAATCAGCGTGTCGAGGCTTTTCAGCAAGCCATTGAGGAAAGGCAAGGCTTTCGGTTGCGCCTGCATGGCCAGGCACAGCGCGGCAAATTGCACATACAGCGACAGGTCGTCGTAGCCGCTGTCGAGCACCGCTTTGAACGCCGGCGTGTAGTGACGGTACAGGCGTTTGCTGACCTCGAAGCGTTGCAGCAGCTGTTCGGCGAAACGGCGATGGGCCGGCGCGCCGAGGTCGCTGGTGAGCAGCAGGTTCAGCAGCGCTTGGGTGTCGTAGCCGTGCTCGGTATTGAGCGTCACGCCGCTGGCCTTCGGCGCCCACGGCTTGGCCGGCGGCAAGTTGGCCAACGCCTGTTGGCGGCTGGCGCGCCACGCGGCAAAGAAGGGCTGGCCATGGTAGGCGCTGTAGAAATAGGTGTTGCGCTCTTCCAGGCGCTCGCCCTGGCTGTAAGGGTAGGGCGGGGTGCTCATGGGATGCTTTGCGCCTGCTTGAGAATGTCGCGGGCCAGGGCGCTGATGTCGGCCGTGGCGCTGGTGTCGATTTCCAGGTCCGCGTGGGTGGGCGTCGGGAAGGGAATGTCGACGCCGACCATGTCGCTCATTTCGCCTGCCAATGCCTTGGCGTACAGGCCTTTGGTGTCGCGCTGCACCAAGGTGTCGAACGGCGGGTTGAGGTACACCTCGAAGTAGCGCTGGAAGTGTTCGCGGTTTTTCGCCTGCAGGTCGGGAAAAATCGAGAGGATGCTGCACACCACGTTGATCTGTTGGGCGTCGAGCCAGGCGCACAGTTCGAAGATGCGCTCGGCGTTGGTCCGCCGCCCGGCCATGCTGTAGTCGGCGGCGGCAAGATCCTGGCGGAAGATGCGCCGCACTTCATCGCCGTCCACCAGCACGGTATTGGGCTGTTGTTGCTTCCACTGTTGGGCGATTTCGCGGCCCAGGGTGGTTTTGCCCGAGCCCGACAAACCGATTAACCAGATGACCATGCTGTTAGCGCCCTTTGTTGAGCATTTTCGGGCTGTTGGCGATAGCCAGGGCGGCCACGTTCGCGGCAAAGCCATGGAAGGGCGCGAAGAAGTATTGGCTCAGCTGCTGGCGTACGCCGCGTTGCTGTGCCCACAGGTGCTCGTCGGCCAGCAGGTCGGGCAATTGCGCGACCTGTTCGGCGCTGATGTGCGGCATCACTTTGCGCAGCCAGATATCTGAGGAGTCTTTGCCCACCAGCGGGTCGCTTTCGGCGTGGGGCATGTCTAGCAGCAACACGTTGCGATCGGTGTAGATGCCGCCGAAGGCGGAGCCGCCGTAGTCGCACAGCAAAAAGTCGGCGAGCTGAAACAGCTCGACGTTGTCGATGTGTTCGCGGATGCAGGTGTTGATCACGTCGAGCTGACGCATGCGCGCGGGCTCGTCGGTAATGGTGATGGGGTGCGGTTTAACGATCACGTTATAGCGGTCTTGCAGCGCGGCGATGGCGCTGACGAACAGATCAATCGAGCACAAGGTTTTCCACGTCGGCAGCCACACCACGGTTTTGCGGGTGGGGTCGCAGCCCAGCTCGGTAAGCCGCGCGGCACGGTCTAGCGGCTGGTTGAAAAAGCGGTCGAAACGCGGGTAGCCCATCTGCACTTTCAGCGTGTTGCTGCAGAACGCCAACTGCTCGGCCTGGTACGGTCCGAAGCACAGCACGGCGTCGTACACCTCGTTCCACTGCTGGAAATTCCAGCCCGCTTTGCCGGTGGCGTACATGAAGCGCAGGTTGTGGCGGCCGATGGACTGGGTGAGGTAGGGCGAGTCGCTGCCGCGTTCGTAATGCTGGGGAAAACTGGATACCAGAATGTCGTAGCGCTGTTTCTGCGCGAGCAGCTCGCTGGCTGCGCGCCAGGGCAATTGCTCGCGCTCGCAGGTGTCGATGATGGTTTGGTGGTCTTTGAGCTGTCCGGTCACCGCCACTTCCACACTGCCGGCCGGAAGGTGCTGCCACACCGCGCGGTAGTGGTTGAACATTTCGATGTTGTGAATCAGAAAACCGATGCGGTCGAGGTCGTTAGCCATGCCATCCAGTCCGGGCGGGTGCGGAGGCTCATCTTACTGAAAAAAAGCGCCGTGGCGAGGCGCCGTCCGTGACGAGCCTGCGACGGCTTGCTAACCTCAAGCCCACCTCCAGCAAGGCACCGCGCGCATGGCTTCGATTCATCCTTTGGCAGACGTTCACAGCCAGCAGATTGGCGATGGCACCACGGTGTGGCAGTACGTAGTGATTCTGCCGCGCGCCCAGATCGGCCGCGATTGCAACATCAACGCCCACTGCTTGATCGAAAACGACGTGGTGGTTGGCGACCGGGTAACGGTGAAGTGCGGGGTGTATTTGTGGGACGGTTTACGCATCGCTGACGACGTGTTCATCGGCCCCAACGCCACCTTCACCAACGACCTGCTGCCACGCTCGAAACAATACCCCGACAGCTTCCCGCAAACCCATGTGCACCAGGGCGCGTCCATTGGTGCCGGGGCCATTATTCTTCCCGGTATCTCCATCGGTGCCGGCGCCATGGTGGGCGCCGGTGCGGTGGTCACCCACGACGTGCCAGACCATGCGCTGGTAGTCGGCAACCCCGCACGCGTGGTGCGTTATCTAGGCGATTGATATGTTTCCTTTCCTTGATGTGGCTGCGCTCAATCTGCGCGATGAACAGGCGCTGACCGACGCGTTTCAACGCGTGCTGCGCTCGGGCTGGTATGTGTTGGGTGCCGAGGTGGCAGCGTTCGAAACCGAATATGCCCAAGCGTGCGGCGTGCCCCATGCCATTGGCGTGGGTAACGGTCTGGACGCGCTGACACTGATATTGCGCGGCTATAAAAACCTGGGCCGTTTCGATGACCGCGACGAGGTCATTCTGCCCAACAACAGCTTTATCGCCACGGCCCTGGCGGTGAGCGAAGCGGGCCTGACGCCGGTGCTGGTGGAGCCCGATGCGGCGACGTTCAACATTGATCCGCAGGCGGTAAAAGCCGCCATCGGCCCGCGCACCGCCGCCATCATTGCCGTGCATTTATACGGTCAGTTGGCGGACATGGACGCGTTGCAAACCCTGGCTAGCGAGCACGACCTGCTGCTGATCGAAGATTCCGCCCAAGCCCATGGCGCGGTGGACGCGCTGGGCCGGCAAGCCGGTGCGTTTGGTCATGCGGCGGGCTTCAGTTTCTTTCCGGTGAAAAACCTCGGTGCCCTCGGGGACGCCGGCGCCGTGACGACCGGCGACGACCGTTTGGCCGAGCAAGTGCGCAAGCTGCGCAGCTATGGCTCTACGCGCAAATACGTTCACGACGTGCAAGGCGTGAACTCGCGCCTGGATGAACTGCAAGCGGCCCTGCTGCGGGTGAAATTGCCCAGCGTGGAGCGCGACGCGCAGGCGCGTCAGGCCATCGCCGCGCATTACCTCCGCCACATTCGCAACCCGCTGCTGGTGCTGCCCCAAGCGCCAGCGGTGGCCGGCAGCCATGTCTGGCATCAGTTCGTGATTCGCACCCAGGCGCGCGAGCAGTTGCAAGCGCACCTGGAGCGCAGCGGCGTGCCGAGCCTGATTCACTACCCCGTGCCGATTCACCGCCAGGCCGCCTACAGCGAATTTGCCCAACTGAGCTTGCCCATCTCCGACGAGTTGGCCGCGCAGGTGTTGAGCCTGCCGCTTTACCCCGGCTTGCCGGCAGCCCATCAGCACGCGGTTATCGAGGCGTGTAACAGCTTCAGCGGCTAAGCGCCTGCGGGCGACGGCAAAGTGGTGCAAGTTTTGCTTTGCAGCTGACAACGGCTATCACTGCTAATTTTTTGACGGGTACGCGTGGTCGAAATTGGTTTGATGGTTTCCATACGGATTCGGAGCGCTCATGTCTTTACAGCACTGCAAAATTGTCGATCTGCCGATCATTGAAGACCGGCGCGGCAACTTGACCTTTATCGAAGGGAATCAACACATCCCGTTCGATATCAAGCGCGTTTACTACCTGTACGACGTACCCGGCGGCTCGCACCGTGGCGGCCATGCCCATAAAGAGCTTCATCAATTGCTGATCGCCATGTCGGGCAGCTTTGACATCTTGCTCGACGACGGCCGCACCAAATTCAAATACCACCTCAACCGCTCCTATTACGGCCTGTACATCCCGCCGATGATCTGGCGCGAGATCGACAACTTCTCCAGCGGCTCGGTGTGCATGGTTCTGGCGTCGGAGCGTTACAGCGAAGACGACTATTTCCGCGACTACGATCAGTTCTCCCAGGCGGTAAACGCCAAGCCCAAAGGCTGATGCGTGGGCCGCCTGCGCAAGCGTGGGCGGCGTGTTTTACATTTCGGAGCTTCATCCATGTCTGCTACTGCACCTTCCCGGTGGAGTCACCTGCAAGGTGCATTTGCCAGCGCCGCGTTGGTTCCTGCACGCGCCGCCAAGGGCCGCAAACATTTGCTGGAACTGGCGCCGTCGACGGCGTGGGCGCCCGCGCCGCTGGAGATGGTCGACTTCGCCATTCCCGCCAATGTTCGCCGCGCACCGCAAACCACCTATGCCCAGTACAGCGCCGAGTTTCATCAAGTGCGGCTGGTGGCCGGCATGGCAGGGATCGCCGATATTGATAATGGCGAATACGTCTGTGACGTGGCGTTCGATAACCGCGAGCGGCTCAACGTCGGCTGGTACGAAAAGCATGGATTGAAGCTGACTGACGACGGTCGTTGCGCCTTTTATGCAGGCGCCGGCGAGCCGTTGCAGGTGGCCCATGCCATTTCATTTTTCGGCTGGGAAAACGGCAACTACGCGCACTGGCTGAGCGAAAAATTGGCGCGTTTTTTCTGGATTAACCAAGCCGCCTTCGATGCGCAAACCGTGGTGTTGGTGGAGGCGGGTTTGCCTGCCTCGATCATGGATTCGCTGGCACTGTTCTGGCCACGCGAGCGAACCGTCTGCGTGCCCGCCGGCCAGGCGTGCGATGTGGGCGTGCTGTATCACTTCTCCGACAGCGCCGATATCTGGGAACCATGCGCCGGTTACGTGTATGCCGGTGACGAGTATCAGGTGTTCCCCAGCGCCATCGCCTGGATGGCCAATTACATCAAAGCGCGTGTGCCACGCGCCCACCGCGAGAACGGCAAGACGTACCTGATTCGCCCGCCCGGTGGAAACGGCCGCACCATCGTCAACCAGCAAGCGCTGACCGAGGCGCTACGCGCGGACGGCTTTGCGTTGATTCAGCCGGAAACCCATACGTTCGCCGAGCAGGTGGCGCTGTTGTCATCAATGGAGCTGGCGGTGCTCGGCTCCGGCGCGGCGGCTGCCAACCTGCTGTGGATGCCCAGCGGCAGCACGTTGGTGATGCTTATCCAAGACAACGCGCAAATGTGGTACTGGTTTTTCCACGCCTTGGCGGCTGCTGTTGGCGTGCGTTTGGTTTATTTGCCGGTGGTTGGTCAACCCGGCACCCACTCAGTGGTATTCCACTGGAACGTGGAAATCCCCATTGAAAAATTGCAGGCCTGGTTAGCCGCCGATGCGCCGGTACGCCAGGCGCGCATGGCACACGTGCCGGTCGACCGGGACGCCGAAGCCGCTGCATTTTTCGCCGAATTGAATCACCAGCGTCGGGCCCAGCATGGGGCGCAGGCGTTGTTTGCCGAGGAACAGACTGCCGTGGATGTAACCGTTGCCGTCATGTCGTACAACAATAGTGCATTTATCGGCCAGACCATCGATTCGATCCTCGCCCAGCAGGGCGTGACGTTCGAGGTGGTGGTGTTCGATGACTGCTCCAAAGACAACAGCGTCGAAATCTTGCAGCGCTACGCCGAAGACCCGCGCTTTTATTACGAGGTCAACGCCAAGAACCTCGGCATGACCGGCAACTACAACAAATGCGTCACCGCTGGCAGCGGCCGTTATGTGGTGGTGCTCGGCTCGGACGACGTCTTGTATCCCGGCCACCTGGCCTCCTTGGTGGCCGCTCTGGACCGCACGCCGCACGCTGGCCTCGGTTACACACAGTGCAACTGGATCGACGAGCGCGGCACCATCACCCACTACGCACAACATCCCGGTCATCGCTCGCAGTCCTATTCAGGCGGGCGCGATGAAGTGGTGGACCTGCTCAGCTACGACAACTACATCACGCCCTCGGCAGTCATGCTGCGCCGCAGCGTATTGCCGCAAATCACCCAGGCCGACGGCACCATTCACCGCAGCGACATGCTCGCCGGCGATTGGGAGCTGTGGATTCGCTTGGCGCGGCTGGCACCGGATTTTGTTTTTCTGCGTCAGCCCAGCGTCGGTTACCGCGTGCATGGCGGGCAGATTTCCAACAGCTTCTACGGCAGCGACAAGCCGCTGGCCGAACACACAGAGATTCTTGAACTGAACCTGGCCGACCCCGCCGTGCGCCCGCGCATGATCGCGGCGGCCGGGCCGATTCTGGCCCTGTATCGCCAGCGCATACAGAGTTTGCCGGCCGAGGTGCAAGCGCGCTTCAAGGCGCGCAGTCAGGCGATTGAAGCGGCGTTGGCTGGCCCTGGCGCGGTCAAGGCGGGGGAACAGGGGCCGACCTTCTCCATCATTCTGACCACCTATAACCGCGCCGACTTGTTGGTCGATGCCCTGGCGAGCCTGAGTGCGCAAACGTTCAAAGACTTCGAAGTCATTCTGATCAACGATGCCGGCGCGCCGGTTGAGCAGGTGCTGCAAGGTTACGACTTCCCCATCACCTATTTGGCACTGGGGCGTAACGGCGGGTTGTCGAACGCACGCAACTGCGGCATTCGCCAGGCCCGTGGCACGTACTTGTGCTACCTCGACGATGACGACATGTGGCTGCCAGAGCATTTGCAGCGCCACGCCGAGGCTCACGCGCAAGGCCCACGCCTGGTGTACACCGACACGCTGTACGTGTTGGAAACGTTGGAAGGCGGCAAGCGCCAGGAGATCTCGCGGCAATCGTCGTCGCAGCACGGCCCGTTCTCGCGCGACAACTTGCTGGTGCAGAACTTCATTCCGGTGAACGCCTGGTCGCACCCGCGCCAGTGGCTGGATGAAGTGGGCGGTTTCGATGTTGAACTGCCGGCGTTGGAAGACTGGGACATGCTGCTGAAGTTGTCGGCGCGTTATCCGGTGGAGCACGTGCAAGCGCAAACCGTGCAGGTGCATATCCGCCAGGAAAGCCCCGAGCAGCGCATGAGCGTGCGCGAGCGCAAGAATTTCCCCGAGCTGTTCCGGCGCTTATACGGCCGCCATGGCCAGGGCGTCGAGGCGCCGGTTGAGCAAGCGCGCGGCGAGTTTCTGCAGAGTCTGGTCGATGAAATGAGCAACAAGGCCGTGGGCCAGCCCACGTTCGGTTACTTGCACACCCTGACGCCGCAGGTGCTCGCCGCCTTCGAGCGTCGCTTGCAAGACGCGTATGTGCCAAGCATCGAGGTGCTGGTGCTGGCATTGCCCAGCACCGAACCGGCGGCGCTGCAAGCGACGGTCGACAGCCTGAACGCGCAACAGCACGGCGCGCCTCACCGCGTGGTGAATGGCGATTGGCAGCAGGTTAACGATGCCGCCGTGGCCAGCACGGCCGATTGGCTGTATCTGCTGCCGGCCGGCGATACGCTGGAACCCCACGCGCTGGCATTGTTGTTGGACCGTGCCGTGGCCGCGCCGACTGGCTGCTATTACAGCGACGAAGACACCAGTGGCGAGCAGGGCGCGCATTCACCGATTTTCAAACCCGACTTCAACCTCGATTTGCTGCGCAGCTACCCGTACACCGGGCGTTCGCTGTTTATTGCCCGCGAGGCACTGGAGCAACTGGGCGGGTTGCGGTTCCAGTTCGACGGCCTGGCCTTGCAGGACTTTCAGCTGCGCTGCGCTGAGTCGTTCGGCCTGGACAGCGTTGGCCATATCGCCGAGGTGCTGTGCCACAGCGCGGTGCCGTTCGCGCGCTGGCTGGCCAGTGACGAGGTGCGCCTGCATTCGGCAGCGGTGGTCAGCGAACACCTTGACCGTCTCGGCGTGCCGCACACCATGCAAGAAGGCGTATTGCCGGGCTTCAACCGCATTCGCTACGACTACCCCGAGCAGCCGCTGGTTTCCATTCTGGTGCCCACCAAAGACCAGTTGGCGTTGCTGCAACGCTGCGTCGAAACCTTGCTGGAGAAAACCGCTTACTCGAATTACGAGCTGCTGATTATCGACAACGCCAGCGAAACCGAAGAAGCCAAAGCCTGGTTGGACGGCATCGAGCAGTTGAACAGCGAGCAGATTCGCGTGGTGCGTTATCCAGGGCCGTTCAACTTCTCGGCTATCAATAACGCGGCCGCCGCTGTCGCGCGCGGCGAGTATCTGGTGCTGCTGAACAACGACACGGCGATTCTGCGTGAAGACTGGCTGGACGAATTGCTCAACCACGCGCGGCGCCCGGAAGTGGGCATCGTCGGCGCCAAGCTGTTGTTCCCCAGCGGCCATATTCAGCACGCCGGTGTCGTGCTGGGGCTTAGCGGGCCGGCGGACCATCCATTCCTTGGCGACGCCGGTGACAGCGCCGGTTACATGCAGCGCCTGTTGGTGGCGCAGAACTATTCGGCGGTAACGGCCGCTTGCCTGATCATCCGCAAAGAGGTGTACGACGCGGTTGGCGGGCTGGATGAGGTGGTGTTCAAGGTTTCCTACAACGACGTCGACCTGTGCTTGAAGGTGCGCGAAGCCGGCTACCTGAGCGTGTGGACGCCTTACTCGGTGCTGTTGCACGAGGGCAGCGTCAGCCAGAAGTCGGGCGTTGAAACCCTGGCGCAGGAACAAAAGCTCAAGCGCTTCCGCAGCGAACAGGCGGCGATGTACCAGAAGTGGCTGCCGCTGCTGGCCCGCGACCCGGCCTACAACCCGAACCTGACCCTGGCCAATAAAGGCTTCGAGCTGGATCCGATTCGTGGCGCCACCTGGCAACCCTTTGTGCGGGCGCCGCAGCCGCGCATTTTGGTGCACCCGGCCGATCGTGGCGGTTGCGGGCATTACCGGGTGCGTCAGCCGTTCACCGCCATGCAGCGCGAAGGCGTGGCGGACGGGGTCATCAGCGAAACCCTGCTGCATCCGGTGGAGTTGGAGCGGTTCCAGAGCGATGTGATCATCTTCCAGCGCCAGGTCACCGATGCGCAGCTGGAGTCGATGGCCGAGATCAAGCAGCTGTCGAACGCCTTCCGTGTGTACGAGCTGGACGACTACCTGCCCAACCTGCCGCTGAAAAGCGTGCACCGCGCCGACATGCCCAAAGACGTGCTGCGCTCGTTGCGCAAGGCGCTGACGCTGGTCGACCGCTTCGTGGTGTCGACGCAGCCGCTGGCCGAGGCGCTTGCCGGCATGCATGACGATATTCGCGTGGTGCTGAACCGGCTGCCGACCAACTGGTGGAACGGTTTGAACAGCGAGCGCCGCGTTGGGCGCAAGCCGCGAGTCGGCTGGGCCGGTGGGGTAGGGCACACGGGCGATCTGGAACTGATTGCCGATGTGGTGCGGGATCTGGCGGATGAAGTGGAATGGGTGTTCTTTGGCCTGTGCCCGGACAAGTTGCGGCCCTACGTGACCGAGTACTACCCAGGCGTAACCATCGACAAGTACCCGACGATTCTTGCCTCGTTGAACCTTGACCTGGCCCTGGCGCCGTTGGAGCAGAACCAGTTCAACGACTGCAAGAGTAATCTGCGATTGCTTGAGTACGGCTTCCTCGGTTTCCCGGTGATCTGCACGGATGCCGTGTGCTATCGCGGCGACTTGCCCGTCACGCGGGTGAAAAACCGCTACAAAGACTGGATGGACGCCATCCGCATGCACCTGGCCGACTTGGATGCAACGGCGAAAATGGGCGATGACTTGCAGACCATTATTCGTCGCGACTGGATGCTCGAAGGCGAGAATGTGCGCAATTGGGCGAAAGCCTGGATGCCCGACTAGACTCATCGTCAATGCGTGGAAGGGGCTTCACAGCGGTGATAGCCCCTTTTTTATGCGCGTCAGAAAATAGTGAGTGCGGCGGCCAGTCCTGGTAAGTGCCGGTTTTGTTTGAAAATTGGCGTCACTTAAACGGCTGGGTGGGTAAGCGAGGCGCTAGAGATGGCTTGGCCACGTGTAAAAATTTTGATCGAGCCCTTTAGTTCTGCGGCCTGTGCCGATACAGAAAGTGTGGAAGCGGTTTGCACCGGTTCAGCAAGCAGCCAGCAAAATTTTTGAAAATTTTGCTAAAGCTCCAAGAACTAGCGCCGATAAACACTTCGAATGCGAATTCTAGGGGCGCCTGAGCTGCAGGCCCTGAACGTCGCAAGCTCAGGCAAATACTAGGTACTCGGGAGACGCCCAAATGGCACTTACAGTTAACACGAACATTGCATCGCTCAACACTCAGCGCAACTTGAACGCTTCGTCCAACTCGCTGAATACCTCGCTGCAACGTCTGTCCACCGGTAACCGCATCAACAGCGCCAAAGACGACGCTGCCGGTCTGCAGATCTCTAACCGTCTGACCAACCAGATCAGCGGCCTGAACGTAGCGACCCGTAACGCCAACGATGGTATCTCTCTGTCGCAAACCGCTGAAGGCGCGCTGCAACAGTCGACCAACATTCTGCAGCGTATCCGTGACCTGTCCATCCAGGCAGCCAACGGCTCGAACAGCGACACCGACCGTGCCGCTCTGCAAAAAGAAGTATCGGCCCAACAAGCTGAATTGAGCCGTATTGCTGACACCACCACCTTCGGTGGTCGCAAACTGCTCGACGGTTCGTTCGGTACCACTAGCTTCCAAGTGGGTTCCAACGCTTACGAAACCATCGACGTTTCGCTGAAAAATGCTTCTGCTACCTCGCTGGGTTCGTACCAGATCGGTGGCGGCGCAAGCACTGACAGCGCCGGCGCTTCGGCTGCTGGTGGCACTGTGTCTGCAAGCATCGCAGCAAGCGGCGCTGGCTTCTCGGCTAACACCATCACCGTTGTTGGTGGCGGTCAAACCAAAGACGTAGCCGTAACCTCCGGCGACAGCGCTAAATCGATTGCTGGCAAGTTCGACGGCGCCATCTCGGGCCTCAGCGCTTCGGCTCGTAACGTAGTACAGGCTGACGTGAACATCACTTCCGGCGCTGCCAGCTTCTCGCTGAGCGTGGGTAGCCAATCGGTTGCCATCGTCGGTGTGACTGACTCCAAAGGTCTGGCTGATCAGATCAACTCGAACGCCGGTAAGCTGAACGTAACTGCGAACTACGATTCGAAAACTGACAAGGTGACCATTACTTCGGCCACTGGTGAAAACATTGTCTTCGGTGCTGACTCTGCTTCGTCGACCGGTACCATCAACCTGGCTGCACAAGGTTCTGACGGTACTTTCAGCGCCGAAACCGATGTGCGTGCCGCAGGTGGTAAAGCGATCGGGTACGTCGAGTTGAACTCGCCGAACTCCTACGCCCTCACCGGTACTTCGACTGAAGTGTTTGGCGACCAGGCTGCCGACCTGAACACCGTTTCAGATGTGGATATCTCCACCGCTGACGGCGCTCAACGTGCAATCGCTGTAATCGACAACGCACTGCAAAACATCGATGCTCAGCGTGCGGACCTCGGTGCTGTACAGAACCGCTTCGACAACACCATCAGCAACCTGCAGAACATCTCTGAGAACGCTGACGCTGCTCGTAGCCGGATCAAAGACACCGACTTCGCTGCTGAAACTGCGAAGCTGTCGAAAAACCAAGTACTGCAACAAGCTGGTACCGCGATTCTGGCTCAAGCTAACCAACTGCCACAGTCGGTTCTCAGTCTGCTGCAATAACGCAGAAAGAGACGCCAAAATCGGTGGGAGGAAGGGGATGACCCTTCCTCCCATTTGGCCATTGTGAGGTGTCTAAAATGGATGTTTCCAATATCACGTCGGTTGCCGCTCTGCCCAGACAAGCTCGTGACGGGCAAGTGCCGGTAGGGTCTGCTCAGCAGGCTGCAAAACAGACGGCGTCCGCTGCAAGTGCGGATACCAGCTCCGACGCTCAGGCCGACAGTGGAAGTATTGATGCAGCAGTTGCTGACATTCAGTCCTTCGTGCAAACGGTTAAGCGTGGTTTGAATTTCAATGTCGATGACTCAAGCGGCGAAGTTGTTGTCAAAGTTATCGATACGGACTCAGGCAAGTTGGTGCGGCAGATTCCTTCCGAGGAATTGCTCAAGCTGGCTGAACGCCTAGAGGACATTCGCAGCCTCATGTTCGAGGCTAAAGCGTGAGTTGGTACGGTTCTTGAGTACAACTCGCCATACCCGTTCCCATAGGGAATTCGGGACGTTTTTTTGACGGAGGTGCGAGATGGCTGGTGTAACTGGCATTGGTTCGGGCGTAAATATTGACGACATCGTGAAGGCTTCTGTAGCGGCGGAGAAAGCGCCCAAGCAAAACCAGATCGATAAGCTCGAATCCAAAACAACGACCAAGTTGACCTCGCTCGGTTCGTTGAAGAGCGCAGTGAGCGAGTTCCAAACCGCCCTGTCGCTGCTCAACAGCCCGACCAGCTTCCTGTCCAAATCGGCGACGTCCACCAACACCACCGCGCTTAGTGCTACTGGCAGCGCCAGTGCCATCGCCGGTAGCTATAAAATTGAAGTGTCGAAACTGGCCAGCAGCAGCAAAATTGCTTCTGCGGCGATCAGTGGCGGCAGCACTGCCAAATTCAACACCGGTTCGCTGGAAATCAAAGTCGGCAGCAACACAGGGCTGACCGTCAATGTCGACAGCACCAACAACACCCTTGCCGGTGTGCGTGACGCCATCAATGCCCAAGGCAAAACCGCCGGGGTGAGCGCCACCATCGTCACCGACAGTCAGGGTTCGCGCCTGGTTCTGAGCAGCACCAAGATGGGTGATGGCAACGACATCACCATGACCGGCACCAGCACCGGTACAGGCAATGCCTCGCTCGAAGACCTGACCTTCCCCGGCGCTACGCTGGACCCCACGACTTTCGCCACGCCCGCCGAGTACGACGCCGCTGTAGCCAAGGGCGGTAAAACCCTGGCCGCTGCGTCGAGCGCCAAGCTGACGATCGACGGGCTGGAAGTGGTGAGCGATTCGAACACCGTCGACAAAGCCATCGATGGCGTGACCATCAAGCTGACCGGCGTTACCAAAGCCGACGAGCCGCTGACGCTGAACGTCGCCGATAACACCTCGGCCGTGAAAGCCAACGTGCAGAACTTCGTCACCGCGTACAACAAGATGATGAGCACGGTGAATTCGCTGACCAAAGTGACCACGGTTGCTAACAGCAACCCGGTTGTAGCCGGGCTGGCTGGCGACTCCACGGCGCGCTCGCTGGTCAGTTCCATCCGCAGTGAGTTGGTATCGAACCAGGATAACGGCGGCGCCATTTCGGCCTTGGCCAACCTGGGTATCACCACCAAGACGGACGGTACGCTGGAGGTCAACAGCGCCAAGCTCGACACCGCGATCAGCGAAAACTACGAAGGCGTCGCCGCTTATTTCACCGGCGATGACGGGCTAGCGAGCCGGCTTACGTCTAAGCTCAAACCGTACACCGATGGTGGCGGAATTCTGCAGCAGCGCACCGAGCAACTTTCCAATACCATCACCAGTCTCGATAAGCAGCAGGAAGACTTGGATCTGCGCATGACCGCGTTGCAGACGCGTTTGTACAAACAGTACAACGCCATGGACGCCCTGGTGTCGCAGCTCACCAACACCAGCACCGGCCTCATGTCGCAGCTGGATAACCTGCCTGGCCTGGTCAAGAAGAATTAAGTCCCGCTAATTCTCGCCCGGCCGATAGCTTTTTTTGATGAAGAAAAAGTACGGACGGGCTTAAAGCTCCCACGAAACCCGCCGATAGCTTGAATATCGAAACAACGGTTCACGAGGGTTTGCAAAATGAGAGCGATGGCGGCGATGAATCAGTACAAGCAAGTGAGCGTGTCGTCTCAAGTGTTTGAAGCAACTCCCCATCGTTTGATCCAGATGTTGATGGAGGGCGGTCTTGAGCGTCTGGCTCAAGCCCAAGGCGCCATGGCGCGCGGCCAGGCCTCGATGAAAGGCGAGCTGATCAGCAAAGCCATCGGTATCGTGGGCGGCCTGCGTGAAGGTCTGGACATGGGCAAGGGCGGCGAAGTCGCACAAAACCTCGACCGCGTTTACGAATACATGATCACCCGCATGCTCGAAGCCAACAAAAGCAACGACCCAGCGCCACTGGTTGAAGTGTCGGGTCTTCTGCGTGAAGTGAAGTCCGGCTGGGATGCAATTGCACCGTAAGGTGGGTGAGGACAACGAAATGGCGAATTCCATGCTGCAACAAATCGAAAGTACCCGCCTGGCCCTGATCGACGCCTTTCAACAGGAAGATTGGGAACGTATCGGCGCGCTGGACACCTCGTGCCGCGAGCAGGTGAGTGCCGCAATGGCCGACAGCACCGGTATCGAAGAAGCCCTGCGTGAGCAAATGGAAGCGTTGGTCGAGGTGTATCGTCACCTGACAGCAGCCTGTGTACGCAAGCGTGAAGCGGTTGGCGAAGAGCTGACTGTGCTGGTCAAATCCAATCAAAGCGCCAAAATCTATCAGATGTTTGGCTAGTCAAAATTTTGTAGCTAACCTTTCGTTCAGAGGAGTTAGCTACAAACCTCTGCGTTAATTCTCAAGACAATGTGCTACCTGGTTGAACTGGGTAGAAAAAAACACGTCATAAAATTGACTGCGTACAAAAAATTGACTCTACTAGTGGCCAATTGCTGGCGTCATTTTATCGTGGTTGCGATGGACGCTTTCTTCACACCCCGGATCAGAACCAGACACTATGTGGCGTGAAACCAAAATTTTACTGGTCGATGACAACAGCGAACGCCGCCGCGATTTGGCGGTAATTCTAAATTTCCTCGGGGAAGAACATCTGGCTTGCACAAGCCAGAACTGGCGGGAGACGGTCGATAAGCTCGACAGCCCGCGCGACGTGCTGAGCGTGCTGCTCGGCGAAGTCACCAGCAAAGGTGGCTCCCTCGAATTACTCAAACAACTTGCTGCCTGGGATGAGCAACTGCCCATCTTGCTGGTCGGCGATGCCGCGCCAGCAGATTGGCCCGAAGACGTGCGCCGCCGTGTGTTGAGCACGTTGGAAATGCCGCCCAGCTACAACAAATTGCTCGACTCCCTGCACCGTGCCCAGGTTTACCGCGAAATGTACGACCAGGCGCGGGGCGCCCGGGCCCGCGAGCCGAACCTGTTCCGCAGCCTGGTCGGCACCAGCCGCGCCATTCAGCAAGTGCGGCAGATGATGTCGCAAGTGGCCGACACCGAAGCCAGCGTGTTGATTCTTGGCGAATCCGGCACCGGCAAAGAAGTGGTCGCGCGCAACCTGCATTACCACTCCAAGCGCCGCGACGCGCCGTTCGTTCCGGTTAACTGCGGCGCCATTCCGGCTGAGCTGTTGGAAAGTGAACTGTTCGGCCATGAGAAGGGCGCCTTTACCGGCGCGATCACCAGCCGGGCAGGGCGTTTCGAACTGGCCAACGGCGGCACCTTGTTCCTCGACGAAATCGGCGACATGCCGCTGCCGATGCAGGTCAAGCTGCTGCGCGTGCTGCAAGAACGCACCTTCGAGCGCGTGGGCAGCAACAAAACCCAGAGCGCTGACGTGCGCATCATCGCCGCCACGCACAAGAACCTTGAGTCGATGATCGAAGCGGGCACCTTCCGTGAAGACCTCTACTACCGCCTCAACGTATTCCCCATCGAAATGGCGCCGCTGCGTGAGCGCGTGGAAGATATTCCATTGCTCATGAACGAGCTGATCTCGCGTATGGAAGTGGAGAAGCGCGGTTCCATCCGTTTCAACTCCGCCGCCATCATGTCGCTGTGCCGTCACGACTGGGCCGGCAACGTGCGCGAGCTGGCGAACCTGGTGGAGCGCATGGCGATCATGCACCCCTACGGCGTGATCGGCGTGCTGGAACTGCCGAAGAAATTCCGTCAGGTTGAAGACGAGCACGACCAACAGGCCACCAGCGTCCGCGACGACCTGGAAGAGCGTTTCTCCTTCAACAGCAACCTGTCCGGCCCGGAAACCACCGCCATGCTGCCGCCTGAAGGTCTCGACCTGAAGGATTACCTCGGCAACCTGGAACAGGGGCTGATCCAGCAGGCGCTGGACGATGCTGGCGGCGTTGTGGCCCGTGCTGCTGAGCGCTTGCGCATTCGTCGCACCACTCTGGTCGAGAAGATGCGCAAGTACGGCATGAGTCGTCGGGATGATGACGAACAGTCGGATGATTGACGCGAAATTTCCTCACCTCAAACTAGTGCCTTGAAAAATAAGGATATTTTTTTAGGCACGGCTATTGCTAGTTCTCTCTCGACTGACCGTCTTATGACGGCTCACCGGGTGAGAGAGAACCATGAAGCAAACCGCACTCCCAACGTCCAGCACTGCTGCTAACGACATCGAGGCCTCCAGCCGCCAAGGGCTTGAGAAGGCGTTCGCCATGTTCAGCCAAATGTCGACCCAGCTCAGTGACTCCTACAACCTGTTGGAAGCGCGGGTGACCGAACTCAAGGGCGAGCTGGCGCTGGTCAGCGCGCAGCGCATGCAGGAATTGGCAGAGAAGGAGCGCCTGGCGCACCGGCTGCAAAGCCTGCTTGATTTGCTGCCCGGCGGCGTCATCGTCATCGACGGCCAAGGCGTGGTGCGCGAGGCCAACCCGGTGGCCTGTGCACTGCTCGGTAAGCCCTTGGTCGGCATGCTCTGGCGCGAAGTGATTGCCCGCAACTTCGCCCCGCGCAAAGACGACGGCCACGAAGTGTCGCTGAAAAACGGTCGCCGCCTCTCTATCGCCACCCGCTCGCTTTCGGCCGAGCCCGGCCAACTGGTGCTGTTGAACGACCTGACAGAAACCCGTCAGCTGCAAGACCAACTGGCTCGCCACGAACGCTTGTCGGCGCTGGGCCGTATGGTTGCCTCGCTGGCCCATCAAATTCGCACCCCGCTTTCCGCCGCCTTGCTCTACGCCAGCCACCTGACCGAGCAAGTGCTGCCAGTCGACCAACAGCAGCGTTTCGCCAGCCGCCTGAAAGAGCGTCTGCACGAGCTGGAACACCAAGTGCGCGACATGCTGGTGTTCGCCCGAGGCGAACTGCCGCTGCCCGATCGCCTGGCGCCGAAAAAGCTCTACGAAGCCCTGCGCGCCGCCGCCGAGCCCCATGTGCAAGGCATGAACGTGCGCTGGCAGTGCGACGCCCATGCCGGCGAGCTGCTGTGCAACCGCGACACCTTGGTCGGCACCGTGCTGAACCTGGTGGAAAACGCCATTCAAGCTGCCGGCCGCGAGGCAAGTCTCAAGGTTCATTTCTACGTACGTGGCCAGAACCTGCGCCTGTGCATCAGCGACAACGGCCCCGGCATCGATGCCACCACCCTGGCGCGCCTGGGCGAACCCTTTTTCACCACCAAAACCACCGGCACCGGTCTTGGCCTGGCGGTCGTCAAGGCGGTGGCCCGCGCTCACCAGGGCGAATTGCTGCTGCGCTCGCGCCCCGGCCGCGGCACCTGCGCCATTCTGGTATTGCCGCTGATTGCAGTGGCCCCACGGACTTCTCAGGAGTAACCACCATGGCGAGCAAAGTTCTGTTGGTCGAAGACGACCGCGCCCTGCGTGAAGCACTGGCCGACACCCTGGTGATCGGCGGCCACGATTTCTGCGCCGTAGACTGCGCCGAAGCGGCACTGACGGCGTTGGGCCGCGAGTCGTTCTGCATGGTCATCAGCGACGTCAACATGCCGGGCATGGACGGTCATCAACTGCTGGGCCTGATCCGCAGCCGTTACCCGCAATTGCCTGTGCTGCTGATGACCGCCTTTGGCGCCGTAGAGCGCGCGGTCGATGCCATGCGCCGGGGTGCGGCGGATTATTTGGTTAAACCGTTCGAGCCCAAAGCGCTGCTCGAACTGGTCGAGCGCCATGCGCTTGGCCGCGTCGGTAAAGATGAAGGTGACGGTCCGGTGGCGCTGGAACCTGCCAGCCGACAACTGTTGGAACTGGCCAAGCGCGTCGCGCAGAGCGATTCCACGGTGCTGATTTCCGGCGAATCCGGCACCGGCAAAGAAGTGCTGGCGCGCTACATTCACCAGCGGTCACCGCGCGCGGGCAAACCGTTTATTGCCATCAACTGCGCGGCCATTCCCGACAACATGCTCGAAGCCACGCTGTTCGGTCATGAGAAGGGCGCCTTTACCGGCGCCGTCGCCTCGCAGCCGGGCAAGTTCGAAATGGCCGAAGGCGGCACCATTCTGCTCGACGAAATCTCCGAGATGCCGCTGGGCCTGCAAGCCAAGCTGCTGCGCGTACTGCAAGAACGGGAAGTGGAACGCGTGGGCGCGCGCAAGCCAATTGACCTGGACATCCGCGTGCTGGCCACCAGCAACCGCGACCTGGCCGGCGAGGTGGCGGCGGGGCGCTTCCGCGAAGATTTGTTCTATCGCTTGTCAGTATTCCCCCTGGGCTGGCGGCCACTGCGCGAGCGCACTGCCGACATTCTGCCGCTCGCCGAGCGCCTGCTGGCCAAGCACGCGAAGAAAATGAACCACGCCCCGGCACGCTTATCGGCCGACGCCGAACGCGCGCTGACCGGCTACCCATGGCCGGGCAACGTGCGTGAATTGGACAACGCCATTCAGCGCGCGCTGATCTTGCAGCAGGGCGGCGTCATTCAGCCGCAAGACCTGTGCCTGAGCGGTCCCATCGGCCTGGCGCCGTTGCCAACGCCGACGGTCACGCCAGTCAGCAGCGGCAATGCGGTGTTGGCGATTAACGACGAAAGCAGCGACAGCAGCGCATTGGGCGATGACCTGCGCCGGCACGAATTCCAAATGATCATCGACACCCTGCGCGCCGAACGCGGTCGCCGCAAAGAAGCCGCCGAACGCCTTGGCATCAGCCCGCGCACCTTGCGTTACAAGCTGGCGCAGATGCGCGATGCGGGAATGGATGTTGAGGCGTATTTGTTCGCGAGCTAAAAAATACGCGCCATAAAAAAGGCCGCTCGATTGAGCGGCTTTTTGCTTTGTGTAGGAGCGAACTTGCTCGCGAATGAAGTTTGCAGGGTTCGCGAGCAAGCTCGCTCCTACAGGTTGTGTGTCACAGCGGGCTGATACGAATCAACATGCCCAGATTCGAATGATCCAAGTACGTCAATTCGCCCGCTTTCAACCGCGCGGTGCGCTTCAGGCGCTCGCTGCCGGTGAGCATGCCGGTGGCGTCGAACTGGTTGATCCAGAAGTCGGCGTCCAGATCGACAAAACGAACCTGCTTGAGGCTCAGGGTGCCTTCCACCGGGTAGTGACCGAACTGCTGGTTGCCGCTGTTCACGGCGATCTTGGTCGGCGCCTCGCCCATGCTTTGTTGCCAGGCCTGGTGCAGTAGCACGGTGTAGCCGTTGTTCTGATTCAGCTTGGCAGCTTCGCCATTGAGCGCCGTGCCCCGTGCGTTATCAGCGGCGCTGCCTTGCACGCCGGCTGCCCAGTCATCGGGGGCGGTTTGGCTGGCGGGAATGGGCTCGCCGGCCTGGCGAAAAATGATCAGCTCAACCTGATACAGGCCGTCGGCAAACGCCATCGGCGTAACGAGGCTGAGCAACAGGGCGACATAACGGAGGGCACGCATTCGGTAGTCCTTTAATAATCAAGCTTGTTTAGGCGTGAGGCGCTCGAACAGCGCTTCCAGCGTGTTAAAGCGCTCTTCCGGACGCTCCATCGGCACCTGGATTTTGAACTGCGTAGCGCCTTCGAATTTGTAGCGGTTGGGCTGGCTTTGAATCAGCTTGATCAGCACCAGTGGATCGACCTGGGTATCGGCGGCAAATTCAATTTTGCCGCCTTGCGGACCGGCGTCGACTTTCTTGATGCCCAGTTGCTCGGCTTGCAGTTTGAGCAAGGTCAGGCGCATCAGGTTTTTGGTCGGCTCGGGCAGCAGGCCGAAGCGGTCGATCATTTCCACCTGCAGCTCTTTGAGCGCGTCTTCGTCGGCGGCCGAGGCGATGCGTTTGTACAGAATCAACCGCGTGTGAACATCGGGCAGGTAAGCGTCAGGAATCAGCGCCGGCACCCGCAGGTTTATTTCTGGCCCGCCGCCCAGCGGCTGCTCAAGGTTGGGCTGCTCGCCTTTGCGGATGGCTTTCACCGCGCGCTCAAGCATTTCCATATAGAGCGTGAAACCGACGGCTTGAATCTGCCCACTCTGGCCATCGCCCAGCAGCTCGCCCGCGCCACGAATTTCGAGGTCGTTGGTGGCCAGCACAAAGCCGGCGCCGAGGTCTTGGGTATTGGCGATGGCTTCCAGGCGTTTCTCGGCGTCCGGGGTCATTTGCTTGCGCGGCGGCGTGAGCAGGTAGGCGTACGCCTGGTGGTGACTGCGGCCCACGCGGCCACGCAGTTGGTGCAATTGCGCCAGGCCGAATTTGTCGGCGCGCTCGATGATGATGGTATTGGCGCTCGGCACGTCGATGCCGGTTTCAATGATGGTCGAGGCGATCAGCACGTTGAAACGCTTGTGATAGAAGTCGCTCATCACCTGTTCCAACTCGCGCTCGTGCATCTGCCCGTGGCCAATGCCGATGCGTGCCTCGGGCACCAGTTCGGCGAGGTCGGCGGCGCACTTCTCGATGGTTTTCACATCGTTGTGCAGGTAGTACACCTGACCGCCGCGTAGCAGTTCGCGCAGCAAGGCTTCTTTAATGACGGGCTTTTGCTGCTCCATCACGAAGGTGCGTACCGACAACCGCCGCGCCGGCGGCGTGGCGATGATCGACAGATCGCGCATGCCCGACACCGCCATGTTCAGCGTGCGCGGAATCGGCGTGGCGGTGAGGGTAAGAATGTCCACCTCGCTGCGCAGCGCTTTGAGCTGCTCTTTCTGGCGCACGCCGAAACGGTGTTCTTCGTCGATGATCACCAGGCCGAGGTTTTTGATTTTCACGTCGTCCTGCAGCAGCTTGTGGGTGCCGATAACGATGTCAATCTTGCCTTCGGCCAACTGCGCAACCGCTGCCTTCACTTCCTTGTCGGACTTGAAGCGGCTCATCACTTCCACGGTCACCGGCCAGTCGGCAAAGCGGTCGCGGAAGCTGTTGTAGTGCTGTTGGGCGAGCAGGGTGGTCGGCACCAGAATCGCCACCTGCTTGCCGCTGTGTACCGCAATAAACGCCGCGCGCATGGCCACTTCGGTTTTGCCGAAGCCCACGTCGCCACACACCAGGCGGTCCATCGGTTTGGGCGCCAGCATGTCGGCCATAACGGCCTCGATGGTGGTCTGCTGGTCCGGCGTTTCTTCAAAGGGAAAGCCGGCGCTGAAGGTTTCGTAATCCAGTTTCGGATCAGCGAACGCATAGCCTTCACGGGCCGCTCGGCGCGCATAGATGTCGAGCAACTCGGCCGCCACGTCGCGCACTTGCTCGGCGGCTTTGCGTTTGGCTTTCTGCCAGGTTTCCGAGCCCAAACGGTGCAGCGGCGCCAAGGCGTCATCGCTGCCGGTGTAGCGAGCGATCAGGTGCAGGTTGGCCACCGGCACATACAGCTTGGCCTCGTCGGCGTAAGCGAGCATGAGGAATTCGGCGGTCTGGTTGTCCACTTCCAGCGTGGCCAAACCCAAGTAACGACCGACGCCGTGGTCGATGTGCACCACCGGCGCGCCTTCGCGCAGCTCGGTGAGGTTTTTGATCACCGCGTCGCCGTGGTCACCGCGGTTTTTCTCACGGCGGCGGCGCTGCATGACGCGCTGGCCGAACAGCGGGCTTTCGGCGATCAGCGCCAGGGCTGGGTCGTCGAGCTGCAAACCGTCGTCCAGCGGCGCGATGGTGATCGCCAGGCGCTCTTTGCCTTTTACAAAGTCGCTCCAACTGTCCACTTCCACCGGCTTGAGGCGCAAGCGCGCGAGCAGCTCTAGCAGCACTTCGCGGCGCCCGGCCGATTCGGCGGTAAACAACACGCGGCCGGGGAAGTCGGCCAGGTAGGTTTCCAGCGCGGCCATGGGCTGGCTGGCCTTGGCTTGAATCGCCAAGTCCGGCAACGCTTGGGCGGCGAAGCGCTCGCGGCCCACGCCGGTGTCGACGTCTTGCTGGCTGACCACCACGCGCGGCCAATTTTTCAGGCGTGCGAAGCAATCTTCCACCGGCAAGAACAACTCGGCCGGCGGCACCAACGGCCGCTCGGGGTCCACGCGCCGTTCTTCATAGCGGTTGCGTACGTCGTTCCAGAAGTTCTCGCTGGCCTGCTCAATGCCCGGCAGCGAGAACACTTGCGTGTCGCTTGGCAGGTAATCGAACAAGGTGTCGGTTTCGTCGAAAAACAGCGGCAGGTAGTACTCGATGCCCGCTGGTGTGATGCCGCTGTTGAGGTCTTGATAAATGGTGCAGCGACGGAAATCGACGTCGAAGCGGTCGCGAAAGCGCGCGCGGAAACCGGTGACGGCTTCTTTATTCAGCGGAAACTCGCGGGCCGGCAGCAGGCGGATGGAGTCCACCTTGTCGATGGAGCGCTGGGTTTCCGGGTCGAAGGTGCGCAGCGTTTCGATCTCGTCATCGAACAGGTCAATGCGGTACGGCTGCGCGGTGCCCATGGGGAACAAGTCGATAATGGCGCCGCGCACGGTGAACTCGCCGTGCTCGTACACCGTTTCCACGTAGCGGTAGCCGGTGGCTTCCAGGCGCGTGCGCATCTGGTCCACATCGAGCTTTTGGCCCACATCCAGCACCAGGCTGCTGCCCAGCAGAAAACGCTTGGGCGCCAGGCGGTGCAGGGCGGTGGTGATCGGCACCACGAGAATGCCGTGGCTCAGCTCGGGCAGCCGATACAGGCTGGCGATGCGCTGGGAAATGATGTCCTGGTGCGGCGAAAACAAGTCGTAGGGCAGGGTTTCCCAGTCGGGAAAGTGCAGCACGGGAAGCTCGGGCGCGAAGAACCGCAACTCCTGCTCCAGGCGCTCGGCGCTCTGGCTGTCGGCGGTCAGCAGCAGGGTGAAACGCTTGGCGGCGTTGGCGGCTTCGGCAATGGCCAGGCTCAGGGCGGCGCCGGGCAGGTTGCCCCACGTTTGTTTGCCGGAGGCGGCAGGAAGGCTGGGTAAGCGCAATACGGACACGAGAGGTCGTGGCTCCGGTTGAGGATTAACCGGAAGGATTGTAACTATCCCGCCGCGCTGCTGTCAGTGTTTCGTCCGCTGCAGATTGCCGGCAGTTGCACAGCCCGTCATAATGTAGCCCGTTTTTTCAGCCCCTACATACTTGTTAAAGGTATTGCCCGTGACTCAGAAGCCTGATCAGTGTCTTGGTGAATGGATTGATCGTGAAGCACTCGCGGAGGCGATGATTCCGCTGATTGGTCAGCTCTACCGCAACAACAACGTGGTGACCTCAATTTACGGTCGCAGCCTGATTAACCGTTCGGTTATCCAGATTCTCAAAGCCCACCGCTTTGCCCGTCACCGCCAGGCTGACGAAAGCGAACTCTCGGTTCACGAGACCTTCGCCGTCCTTAAAGAAATGAGCAGCTTGAAACTGGGCGCCGCTTCGGTCGACCTCGGCAAGCTGGTCGTGAAATTCAAAGCTGACGGCAACGGCCGCGCCATCGAGCAGTTCGTGCGTGACGAACTGGCCGCAGTGGTGGGCAAGCAAAACGGCACCCCGCGCAAAGGCACCGACGTTGTGCTGTACGGCTTCGGTCGTATCGGTCGTCTGCTGGCACGCATCCTGATCGAGAAAACCGGTGGCGGCGACGGTCTGCGTCTGCGCGCTATCGTTGTGCGCAAAGGCGCCAGCAACGACCTGGTCAAACGCGCCAGCCTGCTGCGTCGCGACTCGGTACACGGTCCGTTCAACGGCACCATCACCGTTGACGAGGAAAACAACACCCTCACCGCCAACGGCAACCTGATTCAGATTATCTACGCCAAAGACCCGAAAGAAGTCGACTACACCCAGTACGGCATCAGCAATGCGCTGCTGGTCGACAACACCGGTGTATGGCGTGACGCCGAGGGCCTTGGCCAGCACCTGGCCTGCCCAGGCGTTGACCGCGTGGTACTGACCGCGCCGGGCAAAGGCAAACTGAAAAACATCGTGCACGGCATCAACCACGGTGAAATTACCCCGGACGACAAAATCATCTCCGCCGCTTCCTGCACCACCAACGCCATCGTGCCGGTGCTTAAAGCGGTGAATGACAAGTTCGGCATCGTTAACGGCCACGTCGAAACCGTTCACTCGTACACCAACGACCAGAACCTGATCGACAACTTCCACAAGGGCGACCGTCGTGGTCGCAGCGCGCCGCTGAACATGGTGATCACCGAAACCGGTGCTGCCACTGCCGCTGCCAAAGCCCTGCCGGAACTGGCTGGCAAGTTGACCGGCAACGCCATTCGCGTACCGACCCCGAACGTGTCGATGGCCATCCTTAACCTGAACCTGGAAAAGGCCTCCACCCGCGAAGAAATGAACGAGTACCTGCGCTACGTCGCGCTGCACTCGGATCTGCATCGCCAGATCGATTTCGTTAACTCGCTGGAAGTGGTGTCCACCGACTTCGTCGGCTCGCGTTTCGCCGGCGTGGTCGATGCTGAAGCCACCATCTGCAACGACAACCGCGTTGTGCTGTACGTCTGGTACGACAACGAATTCGGTTACAGCTGCCAGGTAGTGCGCGTAATGGAAGACATGGCTGACGTGAATCCGCCATCTTTCCCAGCGTGATAATGCGCATGCGCGCGCGGTAGTTGTTTTACCGCTGCGCTACAGCGAAACAAAAAAGCCCCGACTTGCTCGGGGTTTTTTTATGCCCGAACCCTCGCCGCCTTCCCCCGTAGGAGCGGCTTTAGCCGCGATAGCGATCTCCCGACCAGCACCGTTTTCAGGAATCGCGACTGAAGTCGCTCCTACAGAAAACGGGGCATAAAAAAGCCCGTCACGAGGACGGGCCAAAGCGTGTTTTCACACGAGGAGTAACTCGATGCCAGGCGAAGCCCGACGGGTTACAGCAGCGAAAGCGGGTAGCTGATGAACAGGCGGTTTTCGTCAAATTCGTTGGTGCTGTAGTCGCGGCGGATGCTCGCGTTGCGCCATTTGAAGTTGAGGTTTTTGAACGTGCCGCTCTGCACGGTGTACGCCAGCTCGGATTCACGGCCCCACTCTTTGCCGTCCGTCACAGCGCCGACATGCACGTTGTCACCGCTGATGTAGCGGTTCATCAGGGTCAGGCCCGGTACGCCAACGGCGGTGAAGTTGAAGTCGTGACGCAGCTGCCAGGATTTTTCCTTGGCGTTGTCGTAGCTGGAGTTGTAGCTGTCGTTCGCCAGGGTGCCGCCGCTGGTGCCGTTAACGCGCATCCAGCCATCGTCGCCGCTGACTTTTTGCAGGCCGACGTAAAAGGTGCTGCCGCCGTATTTGGCAGACAGCATGGCGAATGCCGTTTTGTTGTCGAGGTCGCCGGCCAGTTGGCTGCCGTCTTCCTTGCCCATGAAGTAACCCAGGTTAGCGCCCAGGGTTACGTCGCCGACTGGCTGGCTGTGCAGCACGTTGAAGTATTGCTGCTGGTAGATGTCTTCTAGCTCGGCGTACCACACGCCAAACGTGGTGCGTTTTTCGTTGAAGGTGTACTCGCCGCCGCCAAAGTTGAAGCGGTCGGACAGGAAGGCACCGCGTCCGTTCATGGACATGTCTTCCATGCTCGCATCGTTACGCGGGCTGTTCTGGCGGAACTGGCCGCCGTACAGGGTCAGGCCGTCGATTTCCTGGGACGTCACCTGACCGCCGCGGAAGGTTTGCGGCAGGGAGCGGCCGTCGTCGGAGCGCAGAATCGGCAGCACCGGCATCCACTCGCCGACCTTCAATTCGGTTTTCGAGAACTTGGCTTTCGCTGCCACGCCCAGGCGACCGAAGTCGTCAGCCGGGCGGCCGTCCTGGTGAATCGGCAGCAGTTGCGAGCCACCGGTGCCTTTGCCGCCGTCGAGCTTCAGCGAGTACAGGCCCAGCACGTCTACGCCAAAGCCAACCGGGCCTGGGGTGTAGCCGGATTTCACATCAAGAATGAAGTTTTGCGTCCACTCTTCGGCCTTGTTCTGCGGGTTAGCCGCGTTCGGGTAGGCCGGGTTGGTGAAGTTGCGGTTGAAGTAGGCATTGCGAAAAGTCAGCGTGGCCTTGGTGTCGTCGATAAAGCCTTCAGCCTGTGAAATCAGCGGCAGAGCCATGGCCATGCTGCCGGCGCCCAAGAGGACGAGCGATCGAGTGGTGCGGGTCTTCATTGTTGTTGTGCTCCCATTTTTGAAAAAGCCGTTCCCCTGCGCGCCAAATCTGGCTTGCATCAAAAGGCGGAACCGGTGATGCCCCTGTGTCGAGGCGTTGGGCCTGGCTTGAACGCAGCCGGGCCTATTGCCGCGGACTAGCCGTCAGCGAATTCGAAAGGATGGGGTGGCCCGTGAAGGCGAATGAACGACCGGGCCGAAGGCTGGCGCGGTAGGGGACTGGCGAGAGGGCGAGTCGTCATGGCGTGGTCCTGCGATTATTGTTTTTGTTGTTATATGTTGTCGTACAACTGTGTCGGGATTATCGACAGAGGCTGTCGGATTTGTCAACGCACTGTTAGACGAAAGTGCTAGAGCTTTTTATTCGTTAGCTCAGCAATCACGCAGCTCTTGAGGGCGATGCGTAATCCGTCGGTGAGGTCCCGCCCCGCGCTTTGTGGCCCTCACGCCTGATCTGCTGTTGTGTGATGTCTGTTCTCGCGTGCCACGCGACGAAATGGGGCACGGTTTCCACCCGCCGGGGCAACGCGCGAAGCGGCCTCTGACGTTGACGCCAGTTTTTTGATCTGAAAACGACGTCGACATAGCTATTTGCCATGCCTCTGGGTAAAGCCGCTTGTGCTGGGCCTTCCCGCGTCGCAACTTCGCACGGATCTTGAATACACAGACCTGTCGTTGAGCATTCGATAGAGGACCGGCGCGATGATTTCGATCTTGCAACGCAGTTTTGCCAACCTGGGCATGGCAAAGAAGCTGGGCAGCGGATTTGGTCTGGTGCTGCTCCTTACCGCCGTGGTGGCGGCGATTGGCGTGACGTCATTGCAGGCCATCAGCCAACGCTTTGAAGCGCAGAAACAGATGTCGGCCATCAACAGCGCGGTGTTGCGCGTTCGCCTGAACGAGCAAGCGTTCTCCATCAGCGGCGATGCCAAGGCGGCCGATGCGCTGCGCAAAGGCGTGGACGACATTCTCGCCGCCACCGCCACGCTTAAAGAGCAGTCGCCCGCCAGCGCAGCCGCCATGGACGCCGTGGCGCAAGCGTTGGGCACCTACCGCACCTCGTTCGATCAATTCGTCGAGCTGGCCCTGGCCAAAGACCTGGCGCTGGAAATGGCCAGCTGGTCGGTCACCAGCGTGGCCAACAATCTGGATTTGCTGCAAGCCGGATTGGCCGACGACGGCGCCTACGAACTCAAAGATTCCCAAGGCCAGAACGGTGCGGAATTTATCGTCCAGGCCGGGCAAGTCAGCCAGGTGTCGCGCCTGATGCTGCAAGCCATGAACGAAGCCCATCTACGGCTCGCGCAAAGCCGTAAAGCGGCAGAGGGCGAAACCCTGGAGGCGACGAAAATCGCCCAGGCCGATGAAGCCCTGCAATTGGCTGAAACCTTGAAAAGCACCGTGAAAGATTCCGGCTACCTGACGGTGCTCAACGACGTCAGCACCAACATCACCACCTTCAGCGGCAAGCTCGCCGAGTACACCGAACTGCTCGGCAAAGAGCGTGCGGTGTACACGCAAATGCGCGAACGCGCCGAACAGGTAATGGCCGAAGTGGACCAGGCCTACGCGGCGCAAGACGCTGCGATGCGCGCTGAACTCAAGGCCAATTCCGTGCTGATTCTGGCCTCGTCGGCGTTGGCGATTCTGGTCGGCTTGTGCGCCTCGCTGCTGATTACCCGCGCCATCGTCAAGCCACTGCAAAGCGTCATTCATGTGGCCACGCGTATTGCCGACGGCGACCTCAGCACCAGAATTGAAGTGCGCGGCACCGATGAGGTCGGCCAGTTGATGAGCGCCATGCAGCAGATGTCTGCCAGCCTCAGCAGCATGGTCGGCAGCTTGCAGGCCGGCATCAACCAGATCGCCACCTCGGCGCGCTCGCTGTCGGCCGTCACCGAACAGACCAACGCCGAAGTCGCCAGCCAGAAAGAAGAAACCGAACAAGTGGCCACGGCCATGAACCAGATGACCGCCACTGTTCATGACGTTGCCCGCAACGCCGAGCAAGCCGCTGGCGCTGCAGAGACGGCCGACTCGAAAGTGCTCAACGGGCAAAACGTCGTACGCCAGACCATGGCGCGTATCGAGCAGTTGTCGGCGTCGTCCAGCTCGGCCAGCGACAGCATTCAGAGCTTGAGCAGCGAAATTCAAAACATCGTCTCGGTGCTCAGCGTGATCAAAAGCGTGGCCGAACAAACCAACTTGCTCGCGCTCAACGCCGCCATCGAAGCGGCGCGCGCGGGCGAGCAGGGCAGGGGCTTTGCGGTGGTCGCCGATGAAGTGCGCGCGTTGGCCAAACGCACGCAACAATCCACGGAAGAAATCGAACGGCTGGTCAGCGCCTTGCAGAAAGGCGCGCAAAGTTCAGTCAGTCAGATTCAAAGCAGCACGGCGCTGGTTCAGCTCACCGTGAGTGATGCCCTGGAAACTGAAAGTGCCCTGGGCAGCATCGCGGCGGCGGTATCGGTGATTCACCAAATGAACCAGCAGATTGCAGCGGCAGCGGAAGAGCAAAGCTCCGTGGCCGAAGAGATCAACCGCAGCGTGACTAACATTCGCAGCAGCGCCGATCAGTCCTCCATGGCCATGGAAGGCACGGCGGCGTCGAGTATTGAGCTGGCGAGTTTGAGTAATGAATTGCAGGGGATGGTGGAGCATTTCAGGTTGGCGTAAGTGCGCGTGGCCATTGAAGAGCATCGCGGCTAATCGGAATGCCGCGATGCTTTTGCCCCTTCAATCCTTACGCCAATTCAAAATCAGCAAGGTCAAAACCCCCGCCACAATCCCCCAGAACGCCGACCCAATCGAAAACAAACTCAAGCCCGACGCGGTGACCATAAAGGTGATCAGTGCGGCCTCGCGTTCTTTCGGTTCGGCCATGGCATTGGTCAGGCCGTTGATGATCGAGCCGAACAAGGCCAGCGCGGCGATGGACAACACCAGCTCCTTGGGCAAGGCGGCAAACAGCGCCGCCAGCGTGGCGCCGAACACCCCGGCGAACCCGTAAAACACGCCGCACCACATGGCCGCCGTGTAGCGCTTGCTCGGATCTTCATGGGCATGTGGCCCGGTGCAGATGGCGGCGCTGATGGCGGCCAGGTTGATGCCATGAGAACCAAACGGCGCCAGCAATAGCGAGGCGATGCCGGTGACGCTGATCAGCGGCGAGGCCGGCACGGTGTAACCATCGGCACGCAGCACGGCGATGCCCGGCATGTTCTGCGAGGTCATGGCCACCACGAACAGCGGAATGCCAATGCTGATGGTGGCGGCCAGGGAAAAGCTCGGCGTGGTCCACACCGGCACCGCCACCTGCAAATGAAAGCCGCTGAAATCCAGCAAGCCCATCACACCGGCCAACGCCGTTCCAACCACCAGCGCAGCCAATACGGCGTAGCGCGGCTGGGCGCGTTTAACCAGCAAATAGGTGAACAGCATCGCCAGCACCAAGCCTGTGCGGTGCTGCGCGGCAACGAATATTTCGCTGCCAATTTTGAACAGAATGCCCGCCAATAACGCCGCCGCCAGCGAGCCAGGCAGGCGCTTGACCAGTCGTTCGAAACTGCCCGTAAGCCCGCAAATAATCACCAGTACCGCGCAGGTGATATAGGCGCCGATGGCCTCGCCGTAACTCACGTGGCCCAGGCTGGTGATGAGGAGCGCGGCGCCCGGCGTCGACCAGGCCACGGTGATCGGCGTGCGATAACGCAGCGACAAACCGATGCTGCAAACCGCCATGCCGATGGACAGCGCCCAGATCCACGACGAGATCTGCGCCGTGGTCAGCCCGGCCGCCTGACCGGCCTGAAACATCAACACCAAGGAGCTGGTGTAGCCGGTCATCATCGCGATGAAACCGGCGACCACGGCCGATGGCGAACTGTCGGCCAGCGGGCGGAGCGGTTGGGCAGAAGCGGCGTCCATTCACACGTCCTTGAAGATGGGATAGAGCGAGGCGACCAGCAACAGCGCCATGGTGATATTGAAAAAGCGTAGCGCGCCGGGGTTGCGCAACCAGTTGCGCAGCAGGCTGCCAGCGGCGGTCCACACGCTCATGGTCGGGCAATTGACTAGCGCGAATACCGCTGCAATCAGCAGCACGTTAACGACGAAATTCTGTTGCGGCACAAAGGTGGTAATGGCGCCGACGGCCATGATCCAGGCCTTGGGATTGATCCACTGAAACGCCACCGCCTGGGCAAAACTGAACGGCTTGCCGCGCTCATCGCCGTTGGCTTCCGGCGCGCCGGAGCGCGCGATTTTCCACGCCAGATACAGCAGATACAGCGCGCCGACATAACGCAGAATCACATACAGCATGGGCACTTGCTCGAACACTTGGCCCAGGCCGAAGCCCACCGCCAGCACCAACGACATCAGGCCCACGCTGATACCCAGCATGTGCGGCAGCGTGCGGCGAATGCCGAAGTTGACCCCCGATGCCAGCAGCATGGTGTTGTTCGGGCCGGGCGTCACGGACGTGACAAAGGCGAAGGCGACAAAGGCAATCAACAGCTCGAGGCTCATGGCATTTCACTCCAAAACGAGCGTCCAGCCTACGGGCGGCGGGGGTTGCCGTCCCGATACAGCAATTGGCGCAAACGGCCGTACAGATCCACGGGCTTATTGTTCGACCGCGGCGCCCTGGGCCAGCGCCTGATTCACGGCGAACCAACCCTTTACCGCATCCTCGCCGGTTTCATCAAACGCGCGGCGCAGCAACTTCACCTGTTCGCGGCGCAGGGCGCCTTCCAGCTTGCTGCCTTCGGGCGTGAGATAGAGCAGGCGTTTGCGTTTGTCGTCGGTGGCCGCGTCGCTGTGCACCAGGTCCATTTCCAGCAACTGGCGCAGGGGAATATTCAGCGCTTGCTTGCTCACACCCAACACCGCCAGCAGCTCTTTCATGCTCATGCCGGGGCTGCGCGCAATGAAAAACAGAATGCGTTGGTGCACGCGGCTCAAGCCCCGGCGCGCGAGCATTTCATCGGCCTTGGCGGTGAATGCCTGGTAGCCGAAAAAAAACGCTTCCATGGCATTTTGCTGAGTGGTTGAGTTTTTAAGGTCAAGCATATTGACGTTGTTGTCCGTATCGTCGTAGTTTCGGTTTGGCCGATTTCGGTCAATCAGTTTGACTTATTTTTCCCTGCCTTTGCTACCGGTGACTTTTATGGCCTTCTCCGAACGTATCAGCCGTCTTAAAAGCTCTTTGATCCGCGAAATTCTGGCGGCTGCGCAACGTCCGGAAGTGATGTCCTTCGCCGGTGGTTTGCCCGCCGAACCCATGCTGCCAAAGGTGGAATGGGCCGACATGCCGTTGAGCATGGGCCAGTACGGCATGAGCGAAGGCGAACCAGCGTTGCGCGAAGCCATCGCCGCCGATGCCCGTGCGCTGGGTATTGCCTGCGACGCCAGCCAGGTGCTGATCGTCAGCGGCTCGCAACAAACCCTCGACCTGGCCTCGAAACTGTTTATCGATCCGGGCACCGAAATTCTGCTGGAAGCGCCGACTTACCTCGCCGCGCTGCAATCGTTCCAACTGTTCGGCGCCGACTGCCTGAGCGTTCCCCAGGAAGCCGACGGCCCGCAACTCGACGCCTTGCGCGCGCGCCTGGAACAGCATAAACCGGCGTTTGCCTATTTGATTCCGACCTTCCAGAACCCATCGGCGGTGCGCTACAGCGAAGCCAAGCGCGACGCCGTGGCCGCGCTGCTCGATGAGTTTGGCGTGACCCTGATTGAAGACGAACCCTACCGCGAGCTGGTGTTCGACGCCGGCAGCGCAACGCCGATTGTCAGCCGGCTGAAAAAGGCCAGTTGGATCTACACCGGCACCGTGTCGAAAACCCTGCTGCCGGGCCTGCGCGTCGGCTTCTTGATTGCCACGCCGGACCTGTACCCACACCTGTTGCGCCTGAAGCAATCGGCCGACTTGCACACCAACCGCGTTGGCCAATGGCAAGCGCTGCAATGGCTGGGCACGGAGAAATACAAGTCGCACCTGGCCGAGCTGCGCGACTTCTACCGCGTGCGACGCGACGCCATGCAAGTGGCGCTGGAAGAACATTTTGCCGACCTCGCCGAATGGAACGTGCCGCAAGGCGGCCTGTTCTTCTGGCTGACCCTCAAACAACCGCTGGACACCCGCACGCTGCTCGACGCGGCGCTGAAAGAAAACGTGGCGTTTATGCCGGGCGAACCTTTCTTCGCCCAGCCGGAAGACAACCCCGGTTACTTGCGCTTGAATTTCAGCCACATTTCGCCGGATCGGTTGGGCGAAGGGCTGTCGCGCTTGGCTAACGTCATCCGCCAGGCGCAGTTGGAACAAGCGGCTTAACACCTCACCGAACAGGCACTACAGGAGGTTGCTATGTACAAGGTTTACGGCGATTACCTCTCCGGCAACTGCTACAAGGTCAAATTGATGCTGCACCTGCTCGGCAAAGAGTCGAAGTGGGTGCCGGTGGACATTCTCAAGGGCGAAACCCAGACCCCGGAATTTCTCGCCATGAACCCCAACGGCAA
>Ga0157370_10000510_pt1 | contig 48462 bp, 41 predicted proteins | sample C35metaG_FD_113463 | JGI IMG/M metagenome (GOLD analysis project Ga0157370, IMG submission 113463) | Corn rhizosphere microbial communities from Kellogg Biological Station, Michigan, USA - C3-5 metaG | ecosystem: Host-associated > Plants > Roots > Rhizosphere > Soil | place: USA: Michigan...
AAGCGGTTTCCCAGAGACTTTGTGTTTCAACTTACTTAAAGAGGAATAGGAAGGTTTGAGGTTTCAATTTGAAACCTTAGAAAAAATAGACCATCCTTTGAGGCTGCCTCTCAAACTCACTGTTTAAAAGGCTTTTAAAATTTATCGTGTTGTCCCACGAGGATTCGAACCTCGACATACAGAATCAAAATCTGTTGTACTACCCTTATACTATGGGACAAAGGTGTGCAAAAGTAAGGGTATCCCATTTATTTTCAAAACATCACAAGATCAATTTTCAAACATTTTTTCTTCGTCAAAAACATGTCCAGAAAATCGCTTTTCAAATGCAAACCAAAATAGGGTTTTAAATTGCTTTCAGCAAATAATAATTCTTCTTTCCTTTCTGGATCAATAAATATTTGCTGTCTAAAAGCTGGCTGGTACTTATTTTCTCGTCAGCAGAAGTAACTTTCCCCTTATTGATAAAGATGCCACCACCAGCAAGCATTTTTTTTGCTTCACCTTTGCTGGGAAGAATCTGTGTTTCTGTCAATAAACTGACCAGATCAAGGTCATTTAATTTTTCCTTTTCTATTTCTACGGAAGGAACACCTTCCATCACTTGCAACAATTGTTCTTCATTCAGTTCCTTCAAGATCTCTGCAGTATCATTATTAAATAAAATTGAAGAAGCTTTTACGGCAAATTCATAATCCTTTCGTGAATGAACAAAACAGGTCAGTTCCTCAGCCAATTTTTTCTGGAGTATGCGATTGTGCTCATTCCCTTTGTGTTGCTGAACCAAATCTCTGATCTCTTTTTCAGATAAAAAGGTAAATACTTTTAAAAATCTTTCTGCATCAGCATCCGCTGTATTTAACCAAAACTGGTAAAAGGTGTAAGGAGAAGTTTTTGAAGCATCTAACCAGATATTTCCTTTCTCACTTTTGCCAAATTTACTTCCATCAGCTTTCGTCAAAAGCGGGCAGGTAAACGCAAATGCTTCGCCACCGGATTTTCTGCGGATCAGTTCTGTGCCGGTTACAATATTTCCCCACTGATCACTGCCACCAAATTGAAGTTTGCAGTTTTTATTTTGATATAACCAATAGAAATCATAACCCTGAACAAGCTGATAAGTAAATTCTGTAAAACTCATTCCGTTCTCACTTTCGAGGCGTTTTTTTACGCTGTCTTTGGCCATCATGTAATTCACGGAAATGTGTTTCCCGGTATCGCGGATAAAATCAAGAAAAGAAATATTGCTGAACCAATCGTAGTTATTGACCATTTCAGCGGCATTAGATGTGTCAGAATTAAAATCAAGAAACTTCGATAATTGTTGCTTCACTCCTGCCACGTTTTTATCCAAAACTTCTTTACTTAATAAATTTCTTTCAGCGCTTTTCCCTGATGGATCCCCGACCATTCCTGTAGCGCCACCAACCAAAGCGATCGGTTTGTGGCCGTATTTCTGCAAGTGAACCAGTACGATGATCGGAATCAAACTGCCGATGTGAAGACTATCTGCGGTAGGATCAAAACCTACATAGGTAATAGTCGGCTCTTTGATTAATTGTTCTTCTGTTCCCGGAATAATGTCCTGGATAAGGCCACGCCATTTCAATTCTTCAATTACGTTTTCCATATCCTGCAAAAATAACCAACAGAAACACCATAGAATATTTTTTTTATGATTTTATTTAAAGGATGTTAACCTTGGAAAGAAAGGTGGGTATCAATGTGAGAAAATGTTTTGCGGGATACTGCAAGTTTTACTTAATTTTATCAGCAATAAATCGGACAATACAATATTTAACTCGTAATCTCCGTTTTCTTTACCTGAATTATACACTGAATCATTCAAACAACTGATCACCCCAAATGAGAATTTCCCGCTCTGTAAAAATTTTATTGTTATTCTTATTGCCTTCTTTTGGATATTCTCAATTCAGAAAATATTCCAATGAATTTCTAAACATTGGTGCGGGGGCAAGGGGACTGGGAATGGGCGCTGCCCAGGCGGCTTCAGTTACAGACGGAACGGCCGGCTATTGGAATCCCGCTGCATTAGTTGGTGTGCAGAATTTTCCTTCTATCAATTTGATGCACGCCAGTTATTTTGACAATATTGGCAAATACGATTATGCAAGTGTTTCGCTTCCAGTTGATAATAATAAAAGAGTAATCGGCTTGTCAGTGTTGCGTTTTGCGGTCGATGATATTCCCAATACGCTTTTTTTGGTTGAACCGGATGGGAGCATCAATTATGGAAATATCACTACCTTTTCTTCCGCTGATTATGCTTTCCTGTTTTCATTTGCCCAGAAGATAAAAGATGACCATGATCTGAAAATGAGTTTCGGAGCTAATGCAAAAGTGATCTATCGGAAAGTGGGGCATTTTGCAAACGCCTGGGGTTTTGGAATTGACGCCGGATTTAAAATGCAGAAAAAAAGGTGGAGTTTGGGAGTTGTTGCCAAAGATATTACTACCACTTTCAACGCATGGTCATTTCATTTTAATGAAAAAGAAAAGGAAGTTTTATACCTGACTGAAAACGACATTCCGGTAAAATCGACCGAATTGACTGCCCCCCGTCTCACTGTTGGCAATTCTTATAATTTTAAATTAGGTCCTACTGTCAATCTTTTAGCAGAAGCGGATTTCGATTTTACATTCGACGGCAGAAGAAATACCGTTATTAGCAGCAATGCCATCAACGTTGATCCGCATGCAGGACTGGAAGCATCGATCAAAAATATATTTTTTATAAGAGCCGGCATTTCTAACTTTCAAAAAGCATTGGCCGATGGCGATACAACCAACCAGAAAAGAGTCTGGATTTTTCAACCAAGCCTGGGCGCCGGTTTTAAAATAAAAAATATCAGTATTGATTATGCATTTACCAATCTTGCTAATCAATCCAATCCATTGTACACGCATATCTTTTCAATAAAATTTGATTTAGGAAAAACAGAAAAGGAATAGTTCAAAAACATGAGAAAATTAATTGCGATACTTTTTATTTTTATTATTGGAGCCGCCAATGCACAAACTTATTCCAATAACTGGATTGACTATAACAAAACTTATTACAAGTTCAAAGTCGCCGCAAATGGGCTTTATCATATTTCTCAAACAACTTTAAATTCTTTAGGGCTCGCTGATGTGCCTGCCGAACAATTTCAACTTTGGAGAAACGGGGAACAGGTTACTTTATATACCAGCGCTGCTTCAGGGCCCTTGCCGGCAAACGGTTTTATTGAATTTTGGGGAAAGATGAATGATGGAAAGATCGATACCAAATTATATAATTTTCCGGATTACCAGCTTTCAGATCATTATAGTTTGCAAACCGACACTGCCGCTTATTTTCTTACCGTTAATCCGGCAGGAAATAATTTAAGATTTTCAGACAATACGAATAACGTTTCAGGAACGAGTTTAACTCCTGAGCCATATTTCATGAATGTGAGAGGAAACTATTACAATACCCAGATCAATCCTGGTTACGCACAACCTGCCGGCGTTTTCGTTTATTCTGCTTCTTATGATAAGGCCGAAGGATTTTCAAGTAGAGATATCTATCCAAGCTCTAAATTTTCTGCAGGCACTCCTTTATCTCTCAGTTTTGACAATGCCAATGTATATGCCGGGGGACCAGGTTTTTCTTTAAAATTTGCTGCTGCCGGAACAACAAATAATGACAGGCATATACAGGTGAAAGTTTTTAATACGGTTGTGGCTGACGAACCAATGCCTTTTTTCAATTATGTGAAAAAAGAAGTGAACGATCTTCCAATTTCCTTAATTACAGATTTAAATAACATACAGGATTCCATTATAAACGTATCTTCAGTTTCCACTGATAGGATGGTGGTTTCTTTCATTGAGATCACTTATCCAAGCAAATTTGTTTTTAATAATCAACCAGATTTCTATTTTCAGTTGCCTGCTACATCAGCAGGTAATTACCTCGTAATTGATCAGTTCAATTATGGAAATACCGCGCCGGTTTTGTTTGATCTTACTTCAAATAAAAGATACATTGGTGATATCAGCACACCGGGAAAAGTAAAGTTTGTTCTTCCGCCTTCAACTGTTTCTTTAAGAAAATTTCAACTCTCAAGTGCCGATCCTTCTTATATTCAAAACATTACAAAAATTGAAAAGAGGAACTTTGTTAATTATGCGCTTGCTGCCAACCAGGGAAATTATTTGATCATCAGCAATCCAATCCTTTATACCAGTTCTTTGGGAGCCAATAATGTTGATCTTTATGCACAATACCGCGCTTCTGCAGCCGGAGGTGGTTATCAGGTAAAAGTGATTGACATCAATGAATTGGAGGATCAATTCGCGTATGGAATTAAAAAACATCCATCTGCTATTAAAGACTTTATTCAATATGCAAAAAATGTTTTTTCACCTACCCCACAATATGTTTTTTTAATCGGAAAAGGAATTGATTATGATCAATATCGTCTGCATGAAAGCAGTCAGTATGCGGATAAATTAAATCTTGTTCCAACTTTTGGTGCGCCGGCTTCTGATGTTTTATTATCATCACCTTACGGAGGCATCGTTCCAAACATTCCAATCGGAAGACTTTCCGCCGTTTCGGGGGATGAAGTAGGAAATTACCTGGATAAAATAAAAGTTTATGAGCAGTCAGAAAAATCAACGGTTGAAACAATCGATAATAAATTATGGACGAAGAAAGTTGTGAATATTATTGGTGGAAGAGACAGTTCCGAGAACCAGCTTTTTGGTTATTACATGGATATTTATAAAAACATCATTGAGGACACGCTTTTTGGGGCGAATGTAGAAACATTTTCAAAATCATCAAGTGCTGCCGTTCAGTTGATTGCGGGAAAAAGAATTGGTGAATTATTCAATTCAGGGATTAGTGTGCTTGCTTATTTTGGCCATTCATCAGCGAATGTTTTAGAATTTAATTTAAGTGATCCGAGTGAATATAATAATGAAGGCCGTTATCCCTTTTTCATTGTAAGCGGTTGCACGGCAGGTAATAATTATATCTACGACACACTTCGTATTTTACAAAACAATTTATCTATTTCAGAAAATTTTGTGTTATCAAAACAGCGTGGAAGTATTGGATTTCTGGCAAGTTCATCACTTGGGGTACCACCTTATCTTGATAATTACAACGAGCAATTATTTCCGCAGTTGGCAAGTGTAAACTATGGAGGGTCGATCGGCAATGACATGAAAAATTCCATCAAAAATCTGGGAGGTGATCAGCCCACAATTTATAATTCGCCTGCTTTTTATTTTCAAAGAATTCATTTGGAAGAACTGGCACTGCATGGCGATCCGGCACTGACTGTGAATCCGCATCCAAAACCGGATTATGTGATAGAAGATCAACAGGTAAAGATTAGTCCGCAATTTATTTCTATCGCCCAGAATAGTTTCAAAGTTGAAGCAACATTTTATAATATTGGAAGAGCGATCAATGATTCTATCAGCTTCCAGATTAAGAGAACTTATCCGAATGGAAGCACCGAAATTCTGGAAACAAAAAGAATCAAAGCGCTCTATTATTCCGATTCCATCAGCATGACAATTCCGATTATTTCTACAAGAGATAAAGGATTGAATAAGATCACCATCACCATTGATGCAAATAATGAAGTAGATGAAATTTCGGAAAGCAACAACAGCATCACCAAAGAATTTTTTATTTATGAAGATGAAGCCAAGCCAATTTATCCGGCTGACTTTGCGATCATCAATGTTGCCAATCAAAAGCTGTTTGCATCAACTTCCAACCCATTAAGCGACGCAAAAGATTATGTGATGGAAATGGATACAACGCTCCAATTCAATTCACCATTGCTGATCACAAAAACCGTAAATCAACCGGGTGGCGCTATTGAATTTGATCCCGGAATTACTTATAAAGACAATACCGTTTACTATTGGCGGGTGGCACAGAAACCGGCTTCCAATGCAGCTTCTGATTATCACTGGAACAATTCTTCTTTTATTTATTTAGAAAATAGCTCAGAAGGATCGAACCAATCTCATTATTTTCAACAACTCGCTTCTGACACGATGAATATCAAATTAGACAGCGCTTCAAGACAATGGAATTATTCCACTATTCAAAATTATATTGAGGTAAGAAATGCGGTTTATCCGACCGGCGGTGCAACAGCTTCGGATTCTTATACAGGTGTTAATGGCTTTGAATTCGCCAAAGGAATTTGTAGTGCTTCAAACAATATTATTTTCAATGTTTTAGATCCGGTTACCTTAAAACCATGGTACAATGTTCCGGGTGCGCCGCTTAGTGGAAGCGATGCTCTTTGCTCATCAGACAGATATGCCAATTTTGCTTTCACAACCACTTCAGAGACAAAAAGAAGAGCCGCAGTGCGTTTTCTAGATTCAATCCCTGACAATTTCATTGTAACGGTAAGGAATGTTTCAGGGCCGGTTGATTCAAATAATATTTATGCCAGCGACTGGCAGGCTGACAGTACTGCTTTTGGCGTCGGAAATACTTTGTACGACAGATTAAAATCGTTCGGTTTTGTTTTAATCGATTCTTTCAACCGCGCAAGAGCCTTTAGCTTTGTGTTTCAAAAAAACAATCCTGATTTTATCCCGGCTTTCAATTTTACAAAAGGTATTTCTGACCAGGTAGTGATTGATAAAAACTTTATTACGGCTGATACTTTAGGCTTTATTACTTCACCCAAATTTGGTCCTGCAGTGAAATGGAAAGAAATGCATTGGCGGGGAAAAAGCCTGGAACCAAATTCTCCTGATAATCCCACAGTGCAAATAACAGGAATTGATTCCCTGGGAAATCAAACAACATTATTTAATTTAAACAAATCGCAACAGGACGTAGATATTTCATCAGTAAACGCAAAAAAATATCCTTACATCCAATTGAAAATGCGCAACGTTGACAGCGTGAAATTTACACCTTATCAGCTTTCTTACTGGAGATTAAATTATCAAACTCCACCTGAAGGCGCCCTTACACCCAATTTATATTTCACTTCAAAAGATACGTTGGAACAGGGCGAGATCTTGCATTTTGGAATCGCTTTTAAAAATATCAGCCTGCCTGCTTTTGACAGCATGAAAGTAAAACTCAACGTGATCGACAATAATAATGTCACCCATGTTTTATCTGTTCCCCGGCAAAAACCCCTGGTGAGCGGCGACACGATTATTTTAAAGTATGATATTGACACAAAAAATTATTCAGGATTGAATACCATCTTCGTCAATTTTAACCCGGATAATGATCAGCCTGAAGAATATCTTTTCAATAATTTTCTTTACAGAAATTTTTATATAAGATCAGATCAGTACAATCCGACGATGGATGTCACCTTTGACGGCGTACATATTTTGAATAAAGACATCGTTTCGGCGAGGCCGCATATTTTAATCAAACTAAAAGATGAAAATAAATCCCTTGCTTTGAATGACACTTCACTTTTGAAAGTACAGATTCAATCGCCGGATGGTTCTTTGCGCACTTATCATTTTGATAACGATACGATGCGTTTCACTCCTGCGAATTTGACCAATGGCGATAATACCGCTTCCATCGATCTTTCACCGGTTTTAACTGGCGAAGATGATGAATATGAACTCATAGTTTCAGGAAAGGACGTTGCCGGAAATACAGCGGGCAATATTGATTATCACGTTAATTTCAGGGTGATCAGCAAACCAATGATCTCTAATTTGTTGAATTATCCGAATCCATTTACTACTTCCACCGCATTTTTATTTACCATCACCGGATCTGAAATTCCACAAAACATCAGGATACAGATTTTAACTGTCACAGGAAAAGTGATCCGGGAAATTACCAAAGATGAATTAGGGCCTTTGCATATCGGCAGAAATATTACCGATTTCAAATGGGACGGAACGGACATGTATGGCCAGGCTGTAGGAAACGGCGTTTATTTGTACCGGGTTCTGACCAATCTGAATGGTAAAACGATGGATAAATACAAATCCGAAACTGATAACACGGATAAATATTTTACCAAAGGATATGGGAAAATGTACCTAATGAGGTAAGATAAAAATCAGCAGAAAAAATAAAAGATACCCATTAGGTTCTTCCATTGTCAGTTAGTTATTTTTAACTTCGCTGACAATGGAATACAAAAATATTTACGATGTCATCATTATTGGTGGCGGCCCTATCGGCCTTGCGTGCGGCATCCAGGCAAAAAAAGCAAAACTCCATTACCTCATCCTTGAAAAAGGAGCGCTGGTAAATTCGCTTTACAATTATCCCGTCAACATGAAGTTTTTCAGCACGAGCGAAAGACTGGAAATCGGCAATGTTCCTTTTGTGAGCAACAATCCAAAACCCACCCGTGCAGAAGCTTTAGAATATTATCGCAGGATCGTTTCTTCTTTCAATCTGAAAATTAATTTGTTTGAAAAAGTAACCGGCATCAAAAAATTGGGAAAGATCTTTAATATAAAAAGTACCAAATCGGAATACCAAACTTCCAACATTGTTATCTCTACAGGATTTTACGACATTCCTTATTTGCTGAACGTAAAAGGTGAAGATCTGCCAAAAGTGAAACATTATTATGATGATCCACATTATTATGCTTTTCAAAATGTGCTGGTTGTAGGCGCTGCAAACTCTGCAATTGATGCGGCTTTGGAAACATGGAGAAAAGGCGCTACTGTAACAATGGTAGTCCGCGGCGATAAAATAAGTGACCGTGTCAAGTATTGGGTGAAACCGGATATTGACAATCGCATTAAAGAAGGTTCGATCAAAGCATATTTCAATTCTGAAATAAAAGAGATAAGGGAGAAGGAAGCGGACATCAAAACTGCCGAAGGAATTGTGACCATTCCAAATGATTGGGTCCTGGCAATGACCGGTTATCAGCCGAATCTCCAGTTTCTTCGCGATGCCGGAGTTAAAATTTCAAACGATGATGTTTGCAAACCTGATTATGATGAAAAGAATTATGAAACGAATGTAAAAGGAATTTACCTGGCCGGCGTAATCTGCGGCGGCATGAATACTCACCGGCTTTTCATTGAAAACTCAAGAGAGCATGCAGTGAAAATTATTAGGGATATCGTGCGGAAGTCAAAGGCTTAACTAACCAGTGTTTCATTTTTAACAACTGAAGCGCATACCCTAAAATACCAGCGTCCTTATGTTTCCGGATTAAAAATTATTTTAAAAGGTAGAGAAAACAGTTAGTTTAACTGAATTGCATAATAAGATTTTAATTCAATAATCCTTTTTCTTTATCTGTTATTTTTTTATAGCGTTTCTCACTGTTTACATAATTAAAATGAGTAAAGGACACGCCAATGATTATTGAAATCGTAATTAGAAGATAGATGAGATTTGCGCCACCGGTTTCCCAGAGATTCGTAAATAGTTTGGTAAGAAAAAATATCACCAGGAAAGAAACCACCGACCAGGCAAGTGAAAATAATACATAGTACTGCCAGCGAGGACCGCTTTTTTGTTCACGCCATTGCTCCACAAAACGTCTTTCAGGATTCGTCATTAATTAATTATTAAATTATTAAATTATTATTTTCAGAGGTTCAATATCGCACATCCGACATCAAACATCAAACATCTGGCATCAAAATTCATTCCGCCATCATCTCCTTAGCCACTCTTATCACATCTTCCGGATTCGGCTTGCTGAAATAATCGCCGTCACTTCCATAAGAAGGCCGGTGATCCTTTGCCGAAAGCGTTCTGGGAGCCACATCCAGCCAGCGGTATCCGCCCTGTTCTTCCATCACTTTATTAAACATATAAGCCGAAGCGCCACCGGGAACATCTTCATCAATAAACACAATGCGGTTGGTTTTCTTTAAAGAATCAACAATCAAATGATGAAGATCAAACGGCAATAAAGTTTGCACATCGATCACCTCGCAACTAATATTTAATTTATCAAGTGTTTCTGTTGCTTCAAGCACAATCCGCAAAGTAGAGCCATAAGAAACCATCGTGATGTCGGTACCGTTTTTTACAATTTCGGGAACGCCTAACGGCACTTTGTATTCGATCAGGTTAGAAGGCAATTTCTCTTTCAGCCGGTAACCATTCAGGCATTCAATCATCAAAGCCGGATCGTTGCTTTCCAATAAAGTATTGTACATGCCAACGGCTTGCGTCATATTTCTTGGCACACAAACATACATGCCGCGAAGTGAATTAATGATCATTCCCATTGGCGATCCGCTATGCCAGATCCCTTCAAGGCGATGGCCACGGGTACGAACAATCAGCGGCACACTTTGCTGGCCTTTTGTACGAAAGTGAGTGGTACAGACATCATCGCTTAAAGGTTCCAAACCAAAAAGTAAATAATCAAGATATTGGATCTCCGCAATAGGGCGCAAACCACGCAAAGCCAATCCCAACCCCTGCCCCATGATAGTCAGTTCGCGAATGCCGGTATCAAAAATTCTTTCTTCACCATATTTTTCCTGAAGGCCACTGAAGCCCTGATTGACATCACCGATCCTTCCAAGATCTTCGCCAAAGGCAATTACTTTTTTATTATGAGCAAATAATTCGTCGAAATATTTATTCAAAATTTCAAAGCCATTTACCAGTTCCGCATCATCATTAAAAGTAGCCGGAACACGCTGAACTTTTAAGGCAGATTTTGGTCCTTCATTATAAAGATCAGTATTAAATAAGTCCTTATTTTCTTTGACCAATTGATCATAATAATCTTTCACTTTTGCAACATTCTGTGGTGCAGAAGCCATATCTATTACTGAGGCCAACGCTTTCATTACATCGCGGCGAACCGGCTCCCGCAAACCAGCAAGTTCTTTGATCCAATTTTGAATTCCAGGATTGTTTCCCGGAACATTTTTTAAAAGACTAATCGTTTTATTTACCTGGTCTTTTATCGGATTGATGTATTTTTCCCAGGCATTTTGTTTGCTTTCTTTTACAAATAATTTTGCATTGACTTCAATATCATTCAACTCTTCGTCATCTGCCAGAGAATTGGCAAGGATCCAATCACGCATTTGTTTTTTACCATCCCATTCCTTTTCCCACGCAAGCCTTGCCGGGCTTTTATAACGTTCGTGGCTGCCAGACGTTGAATGACCCTGGGGCTGCGTCAGTTCTTCTACATGAAACAAAGCAGGCGTATGGGTTTCACGAATATTCCTGATTGCTTCGTCTAAAATTTCGCACATGCCGGCGTAATCCCAGCCTTTCAATTTGTAAATATTGATCCCGTTGGTACCTTCTTTTTTTTGCAAACCATTCAAGGCTTTTGAAACAGAACCTTTGGTAGTTTGATACTCTTTTGGAACAGAAATTCCATAACCATCATCCCAGACAAAAACAGCCAGGGGAATTTGTAATACTCCGGCGGCGTTCATCGTTTCCCAAAAAGGCCCTTCGGAAGTAGCTGCATCACCAATGGTGCAAAAACAAACCTCGCTTCCATCATTGCTTAGGTTTTCAAAATTATGCAATTCATCAACCTGCCTGAAAACTTTAGAAGCAAAAGCAAGACCCAAAGCACGGGCCATTTGCCCGGAAGTCGGGGCTACATCAGCAGAAACATTTTTCTTATTGGCAAGATCAAGCCAGTTGCCGTTTTCATCCACAAATTTTGTAGCAAAATGAGCATTCATCTGCCGGCCGGCGCTAAAAGGATCATTCTTCAAATCAGGATCAGCATAAAGCTGTGAGAAAAATTGTTCGACAGTTGCCAAACCGCTTGCAAACATAAAAGTCTGATCACGATAGTATCCGGCCCTGAAATCGCCGGGCATAAAAAATTTGGACATTGCAACCTGGGCCACTTCTTTTCCATCTCCAAAAATGCCAAACTTTGCCTTGCCGGTAAGCACTTCTTTTCGGCTCAACAAGCTTGTTTCACGGCTTTCGCAAACCACTTTATAATCTTTTAAAACTTCCTGCCTGAATTTTTCAAAGGAAAGATTTTCTAAAAGGTTTTCTTCACTGATTTGACTGGTCTCCATGCGGCAAAAATATTAATTATGAGTGATGAATGTTAAAAATGTCAAAACGCTTCCACAATTTGCAACCGTTTATTGCGTTTTAGTATCTTTGAAATCGTTTAAACAGATAAAATGAAAAAACTATTTACAGTTATTTGTTGCATAGCCTTTACTATGGCGCTCAGTGCTCAAACAACTGTTACTAAAGTAAACAAAAAGTATAAAACTGCCGTAACAAAATCTGAAACTACCGAGGTTGTTGCCAATGCAAGTGCTGAAACTCCCGCTGAAGCTCTCACATTAAAAGAAAATGAATTTAATTTTGGTAAAATTCCGCAAGGAAAACCGGTTACACATATTTTCGAATTTACTAATACGGGGGACAAACCTTTTGCATTAGAAAATGTAGTTGCAAGCTGCGGTTGCACTACTCCTGAGTGGAATAAAGACACTGTAGCAGCAGGTGCTACAGCAGTAATCAAGGTTGGTTACAATGCAGCAAACGAAGGCCCATTTACGAAACAAGTAAATATTTTTTATAACGGAAATCAAACAAAACAAATTATTATCAAAGGAGAGGTTTGGAAAACTCCGGTTACATCTGCCCCTGTAAATACTTCTTTAAGCATCTTAAAAAACGACCAATAAAATTTAAACAAAACCCATCATGAAAAAATTACTATTTGCAGCATTGCTTTTATCTTCTACTTCAATATTTGCCCAGAAAAAAGCAGATGATATTGCGAAATTAAACGTAGAAACATACGACTTTGGAAAAGTTAAACAAAATGTCCCACCAACCGCAACTATTACTGTTACTAATATTGGTACAGAGCCGTTGCTCATCGATGAAGCAAGACCTTCATGCGGTTGCACAGTTTCTGATTATACAAAATCTCCAATTGCGCCCGGAAAAACAGGAACCATCACAGCAACTTACAATGCCGCCGCCGTTGGCCCGATCAATAAAACTTTAACAGTAAAATTTGCAGGCGCTGATGATGTAAAATTCATTAAACTTACCGGTGAAGTTTTAGCTCCTGCTGCTTACGACGCACAAAAAACAACAAAAGAAAGCGCCAAGAAAACAGTTAGGAAAGAAAAGAAAGAAGTGACTTCTAAATCATAATTTTTAATTGAAATAATTGAAAAAGCCCTTTGCAAATGCGGAGGGTTTTTTTTGTGCTGATATTTTTTCATCATATATTACACAATCATTTTAAAAATTTGCTCGTTTAGGTATTTATGTAATTGAATAAGAGTTGTTGTTTTATTTTTTTCATTGAAAATTAGGAAAATGATAGTTACTACAATGAATCCGGAAGAAACATATAGAGAAATCATTTCTAGATTTTGAAAGTATTAAAGACAGAGGACTATACATTTTTCAATTCAGCCAAAAGTTCCTGCAGCACTTTCTTTGCATCACCAAAAAGCATAGAAGTTTTTGGTTGATAAAATAATTGATTTTCAATTCCTGCATATCCAGGTTTCATACTTCTTTTATTAACAATAACCGTTTTGGCTAATTCAACTTCTAAAATTGGCATTCCATAAATTGGTGAGGCAGGATCATTTTTAGCAGCAGGATTTACGACATCATTTGCACCTAAGATCAGCACGACATCTGTTGATTTAAATTCTTCATTGGCGTCTTCCATTTCCAATAATTTTTCATAACTTACATCCGCTTCAGCGAGCAAAACATTCATGTGGCCTGGCATACGGCCTGCAACAGGATGGATCGCATATTCAACTTCAACTCCCTTTTCTTCCAATGCTTTTTCCAGTTCATGGCAGCTATGTTGCGCTTGGGCAACTGCCAAACCGTAGCCCGGAACGATCATTACTTTCTTTGCATAAGCCATTAACATGGCAGCATCGCTTACAGAAATTTCTTTAATATTTCCATGCACATCTTTTGCTTCTGTTGATGCATTTGAAGTTCCACCAAATGAACCGATCAAAACGTTCATCAAACTTCTGTTCATTGCCCGGCACATTAAAATAGTAAGCAGCGTTCCTGCGGCACCAACCAAAATCCCGCCCGTCAGCATCGCTTTGTTATCATACAAAAATCCCCCACACGCCGCAGCGACTCCGGTAAAAGAATTTAATAATGAAATGACAACCGGCATATCTGCACCACCAATCGGCAACACAAAAAATACTCCATATAAAATAGCCAAACCAACAGTAATAAAGAAAGGAATATTTACATTTTGTGTGTTTGAAAAATAGGTAAACACGGCAGTTCCTAAAACAAGAATTAAAATAATGATATTAAAAAGATGCTGCCCTTTGAAAGAATAATCTTTTACTTTTCCACTCAGTTTCCCCCATGCGATCATACTTCCAATAAATGAAACGCTGCCAATAATCGTTCCGGCTATGATTGCTAAATAATGTCCGAAAGAAACTACATCAGAAAATGAAGAAGCATCGATCACCCGGTGTTCGCGATACAAATAATCGAATTCAACAATTGAAATTAATGCGGCACAAGCGCCTCCCATTCCGTTGAAAAAGCTTACCAGTTCCGGCATCGCCGTCATCTTCACTTTTTTTGCGATTAGAAAACCGATGACGCAACCAATAATCATTGCCGAAAATATCCATACATAATTTCTCAGTCTTTCACCATTGTAAGTGTATAAAAAAATAGTGGCGGCAATAGCTATTACCATTCCCGCAGCAGCAATAAGATTACCAGCACGTGCAGTTGAGGGTTTCGATAACATTTTCAAACCCATGATATAGGTAACCGAAGCAATAAGATAACAAACTGATAAAATACTGATACCCATCTATTGGTTAATTAGTTAATTGGTTATTGAATTAATTGGCGAAAATCCGTGAAATCCGTGACTCACTTTTTTTTCTTCTTAAACATTTCCAGCATTCTGTCGGTTACTACAAATCCTCCGACCACATTCAAGGTTCCTAAAACCACTGCCAAAAATCCAAGAACGAGCGCCACATAATTTCCACTTTCTGCTTTTCCCATTACGATGATGGCACCGATAATTACCACACCATGAATCGCATTGGCGCCGCTCATCAATGGCGTATGCAGTACACTTGGAACTCTTCCGATAATTTCTATTCCAAGAAATATCATCAGAATTACAATGTAAACCATGTCGATATTTTGTTGTAAAAAATGAATGACTGATTCCATATTTTATTTTTTGAATTAGCAGATCAGCTAACTAAAGTTCCTTTTACCAAATCATCTTCCAGGTTCAAATTTAGCTGCCCTTCTTTATCAATGATCAACTGCAGAAAATTGCAGATGTTTTTCCCATACATTTTGCTTGCATCAAAAGGCATTGTTGCCGGTAAATTTGAATTTCCAACAATGGTAACACCATCAAAAATGATAGTTTCATCATTTTTTGTAACACTTGTGTTTCCTCCAGTTGCCGCAGCAATATCAATAATCACAGAACCATTTTTCATCTTTGAAATCATGTCTTCCGTAATCAAAACGGGTGCTTTTTTTCCAAAGATCTGCGCCGTGGTTATAATGATATCAGATTTCGCTACGCTTGCCGCAATTTTTTCCTTTTGCTTTTGTAAAAAATCTTCCGATTGTTCTACAGCATAACCACCGGCTTTACTGGCATCGGCCGCACCTTCCACTTCAATAAATTTCGCACCGAGACTCATCACTTCTTCTTTTACCGCTGGCCTTGTATCAAAAACTTCAACGACTGCGCCTAATCTTCTTGCCGTTGCAATTGCCTGCAAGCCTGCAACACCAGCTCCAAGAATTAAAACTTTTGCCGGAGGAATACTTCCAGCGGCAGTCATAAACATGGGAAAATATTTCGGAAATAAATTAGCAGCAACCAATACGGCTTTATATCCCGCGATATTTGCCTGGCTGCTTAAAACATCCATGCTTTGAGCCCGGGTTGTACGCGGAATCATATCAATACTAAAAACACTTACGTTGTTTTTAGTGAATACTTCAATCAATTCTTTCTTATATGACGGCTGATAAAAGCCCAAAATAAATTTTGATCGAAGCGGCTCAATTTCATTTACAGAAGGAAGATGAATGGACAAAATAATCGTTGATTTACTCAATACTTCTTCTCTGGAAACAACCGTTGCACCTGCTTCTGCATATTTTTCATCAGAAGCAAATGCTTTTTCACCAGCATTCTTTTCGATTAAAACCTCTACATTTATTTTTTTTAAAATCAGAATATGTTCTGGTAAAAGTGAGACTCTTGTTTCGGGTAGCGGCTCTTTTAAAACTCCAATCATCATAACTTGAAAATATACTCCTAAGGTATTGAAAATTTAAAACCTTATGGTAAAATGTTGTTTTACTTTAAAATCTTTGCTGAAAAAAACGAGGCCAATAAAAAAAAGGTCAATCGTTAAAGTTACTGAATCATGCTGCTGTATCAGCTTCCAGGCTTCCTCCATTTCTGCACTCCAATGAATATCATCAAAAATAAAAATGGAATCATTGGTTGACCTTTTTAGAAACAAATCAAAATATTCTAACGTTGGTTTTTTAGAATGATTGCCATCAACAAAAAGAAGATCAACCTCTTCAATTTTTTCTTTGATAGATGGAAGATTATTTTCAAAACTTCCTTCAATCAAATCAATGTTTTTTAATTCCAAATTTTCAAAATTCTGAACGGCAACGTTTGCAATGTTTTTTGCACCTTCAAACGTAAAGACTTTTGAATCCCAAATTGCAGAAGCAAGATAAGAAGTAGTAATTCCAAATGAAGTTCCTAATTCAACAATTGTTTTTGTACCATAATATTTTGCAATCCTGAAAAGCAATTGCCCATATTTTTTCTTTTTCAAAGAAGAAGCGGCAATATCTTTTACAATTCTGTTTTTAAAAGGAATTACCGCCGATCCTGCACCAAAATCCTCTACTTCAATTATCTTATTATTTTTAAGAAGTTGTTTTCGAATGGATTCAATTTTTGAATAACAAGAGTATCTTTTTTTATCATTCAAAACATGAATAATAAAATCAAAAACAAAAGGCGAATGAATGCCATGTCCTTTTCCGTTTTGCGCAGTTAATAAATAATAAAAGTATTTTTTTGAAAGTTGAAACGCTGAATACATCTGCTGAAATTAAACTTTATTCACTTTCTCCCAAACTTCAAAAGTATATGGGTAATTATTTTTTTCATCAGCAGGATGTGATTCTTCTTTTACCAATTTCCATTTTGACTTATCTAATTGAGGATAAGAAGTGTCGCCGTCAACAATAGTGTGTACGCGGGTAAGATAGATTCTATCGACATCATTCATTGTTTGATTAAACACTTCCCCCCCGCCAATTATGAAGATTTCACGCGCACCGCCTTCCTTTGCTTTTTCAATCGCTTCATTCATATTATGAGCGATATAAACATTTTCCGGATGCCAGTCCGTTTTTTTTGTAACAACAATATTTATTCTGCCAGGTAAATCTTTTTTTAAGGATTCAAAAGTATTTCTGCCCATGATCACCGGCATGCTCCATGTTTTGTTTTTAAAATATTTAAAATCATTCGGCAGCTTCCACGGAAGTCCGTTTTTAATTCCGATAATATTATTTTCTGAAGCTGCAACAATGTGTGAAAGCATAACTTACAATTTTATACTGGAATTTTACAACCCCCAATTACACGAATTTTTGCTTAACCTTTTAAACTGCAACCGGAGCCTTTATTGCCGGATGACATTCATAATTCAACAATTCAAAATCCTCAAACTTGAAATCAAAAATATTTTTCACATCCGGATTAATTTTCATTTTCGGAAGATGAAAAGGCTTTCTTGAAAGTTGCAATTCTGCCTGTTCAAAATGATTTTTATATAAATGGACATCCCCAAATGAATGAACAAATTCTCCAACTTCCATATCACAAACCTGTGCGATCATCATTGTGAGCAATGCGTAAGATGCAATATTGAAAGGAACTCCCAAAAAAACATCCGCACTTCTTTGATATAATTGGCAAGACAGTTTTCTTTTGCCTGATCCCGATGAGGTTGTATAAAATTGGAACAAACAATGACAAGGCATTAATTTCATTTCGGGAAGATCGGCAACATTCCAGGCGCTTATAATTAATCTGCGGCTGTCGGGATTGCTTTTTAACTGTTGCATCAATTCTGAAACCTGGTCAACAGTTTTTCCATCAGCACCGTCCCAACTGCGCCACTGTTTTCCATAAACAGGGCCGAGATTTCCATTTTCATCGGCCCATTCATCCCAAATTCTTACTCTGTGTTCCCGTAAATAAGCAACATTGGTATCCCCTTTTAAAAACCACAATAATTCATAAATGATACTTTTTAAATGCAGTTTTTTTGTGGTAACCAAAGGGAAACCGTCCTCTAAATTAAACCGCATTTGATAACCAAATAAACTTCGTGTTCCTGTTCCGGTACGATCATTTTTATCAGCGCCGTTGTCTATTATTTTTTGTAAAAGCTGAAGGTATTGTTCCATTTGCGCAAGTCAATGAATTAGCAAATCTCAAACCTCAAACAGACTTTCATATATTTGCAACTTTAAAAAAAGATTTCATGTCAGTATTAGTTAATAAGAATTCGAAGATTTTAGTGCAAGGATTTACCGGAACAGAAGGCACCTTTCATGCGACACAAATGATTGAATATGGCACAAATGTAGTTGGCGGAGTTACTCCAAATAAAGGAGGCTCAACTCATCTTGACAGGCCGGTTTTTAATACAGTAGAAGAAGCGGTGAAAGATACTGATGCCAATGTAAGTATCATTTTTGTGCCACCGGCTTTTGCAGCAGATGCGATCATGGAAGCCGCTGATGCAGGAATCGATTTGATTGTTTGTATAACAGAGGGAATTGCGGTTCAGGATATGGTAAAAGTGAAAAATTATTTATTAGATACCAAATCAAGATTGATTGGACCAAATTGCCCGGGAATTATTACTGCTGATGAATGCAAAGTAGGAATTATGCCTGGATTTATTTTTAAAAAAGGAAGAATTGGAATTGTATCAAAATCCGGAACGCTTACTTATGAAGCTGCCGACCAGGTTGCAAAGGCGGGATTAGGAATTTCGACAGCCATTGGAATTGGCGGGGATCCAATCATCGGTACGACTACAAAAGAAGCAGTTGAACTTTTTATGAATGATCCTGAAACAGCGGGCATTGTAATGATTGGTGAAATTGGTGGTGGAATGGAAGCGGAAGCTGCACGATGGATCAAAGAAAATAACCGTAAACCGGTTGTTGGTTTTATTGCAGGACAAACAGCACCTGCAGGAAGAAGAATGGGACATGCCGGCGCTATTGTTGGCGGAGCCGATGATACAGCCGCTGCAAAAATGAAGATACTTTCTGAATGTGGTGTTCATGTAGTAGCAAGCCCTGCCGATATTGGAAAAACAATGGCAGAAGTGATGAATAAATAAAAATTAATAGTGGATATTTTTAAAGGATGATTAGAGACGAATCATCCTTTTTTATTCCTAAAATCTTCAGCAAAAACAAATTTATTTCTCTTATAAACAGCTCAGGCAAAATTGGCCTAATCCTTTGGTTAAAAACAAAAATCCTTTTCAATTAAATGAAAAGGATTTAAAGAATTTTATATTAAAGAGGAATTAGTAATCTTTACTATATCCACCTCCGCCGCCGCTGCGACCACCGCCGTATCCACCGCCGCTTCTGCCGCCGCCGTATCCACCGCCGCCGCTACGACCACCGCCGTATCCGCCGCCGCTTCTGCCGCCGCCGTATCCACCGCCACCGCTTTTCTTATAGCTGCTGCCTTCAGGACGTGGTTGGGATTCGTTTACGATTAATTTACGACCCTGAACTTCGCTTTCGTTTAAAGTGGCGATTGCAGTTTTGGCTGCATCTTCGTCTTCCATTTCAACAAAACCGAAACCCTTACTACGGCCCGTGTTTTTTTCTTTAAGAATTTTTGCACTTGAAACAGTACCATACTGACTGAATAAGTTACTTAAATCGTCATCGGTCATTGACCAACTGAGATTACCGACATAAATGTTCATTGTAAAAACTTTTGTTTAATAAATTAAAATATCATTAATGAATCAGCAGCTACAATGAACTGAAGAAATCTAAAAAGAGAAGCATCAGCCAAAAGGAAAACAAACTAAACCCATTAACAGGGAATAAAGATAGACTTTTATTTGAAATAACATTATTTTTTATTAATTTTTTTTATTAATTTTTTTTACCCATAAATAAGAAAAAAATAATTCAAAAAAAATTTAATTCGAAAAAAAATTCAACTCACTTTTGGTTTAATTTATTAGTGCTATAATCTCTGTTAGTTTATTTTTATATTTGATCAAATAATTGTTTTGAAAAAGATTTTCCTGCTCTGCTTATTTTATTGCCAAATGCATTTCTCCTTTTGTCAAACGAAGTATTTTCAGCAGCAGGTAAATTATACAATTGATGTAACGCTAAATGATGTTCAAAACGAGCTGGATGGATTTGAAATAATTAACTACACAAACAATTCTCCCGATACGCTCAAATTTATTTGGTTTCATCTTTGGCCTAATGCATATAAAAATGACCGCACTGCTTTCAGCGAACAAATGTTACAACTGGGATCAACTGATTTTTATTTTAGTGATGAGAAAAAGCGTGGCTACATTAATCATTTGGATTTTAAGGTAAACGGAATTACGACAAATCTTGAAGATCATCGCCAATACATTGATGTTGCAAAATTAATTTTACCAACCCCTCTTTTGCCCGGCGAAACGATAAAAATTTCTACTCCCTTTCATGAAAAAATTCCTTTTAATTTTTCACGTGGCGGATATGTGGATCACACTTATCAGATAACACAATGGTATCCAAAGCCAGCAGTTTATGACGATAAAGGATGGCATCCGATGCCTTATCTTGACCAGGGAGAATTTTACAGTGAACTTGGAAATTATCAGGTGCAAATTACTATTCCAAAAGATTATGTAATAGCCGCTACAGGCGAGTTACAGAATGAAAATGAAGTGAAATGGTTGAAGGAGAAAGCAGCAGGAGGCAATACGTTTCAGGTACCTGGTAACAGTAAAAAGCAGCTGGCAATTGGCAGTGAGCAGGAAACCGGGCTAAAAACCCTTACTTACATTCAAAACAATGTTCATGATTTTGCGTGGTTTGCCGATAAAAATTTTACTGTTCGTTATGATACTTTGCATTTACCATCAGGGAGAATTATTGACACCTGGTCCTTTTTTACTCCTGAAAGTTTGCCCGTATGGAAAAACAGTATTCAGTTTATAAAAGACGCGATCAGAACGAGAAGCAGATGGCTCGGCGAATATCCTTACAATACCGTATCTGCCGTTGAAGCAAAAATGGGCTTTAACGCAGGGATGGAATATCCAACAATTACCTGTATTTCTCCAATGACTGATGAAAAATCTTTGGATATGACAATCGGGCACGAAGTGGGTCACAACTGGCTTTATGGGATTTTAGCAAGCAACGAAAGGATGCATCCGTGGATGGATGAAGGCATGAATACTTACTATGATAACCGTTATGAAAAATTAAAATATCCGGATAGAAATAATGATGAAAAACAGTTAGGATTTTTGAATAAAAAAATACCTGCAAATGATGAAGATTTAATTTACAGAATGCAAATCTCTTCCAAAAAAGATCAGCCGATTGAAACACCTTCCAGCGATTTTTCAGAAACGAACTATGCGGCAATCGCTTATTATAAAACCGGCTTGTGGATGAAAAAACTCGAAGAGTTTGTTGGGAAAAGCCTATTCGATAGTTGCATGCATGAATATTACAATCGCTGGAAATTCAAACATCCATCTCCTGAGGATTTTAAAAAAGTGGTCAAAGATGTGAGCAAAACAAATGTGGATTCTATCTTTTCTTCTTTATCAAAAACAGGAAGTCTCGGACTATCACAAAAAAAAGATTTAAAGGTTGGATTTTTATTCAATTTAAATAATACTGACAAACACAATTATCTTTTTTTATCGCCTGCTTTCGGTTATAATTTTTATGACAAAATAACGATCGGTGCGCTGATCCATAATTATACTTTACCGGAACCTAAATTTCATTTTTTTGTTGCTCCACTATACTCAAACGAAAGTAAAACATTAAATGGGATTGGCAGAGTGGGATTGAGTTTCAACAGTTATGGTGCAATCAGAAAAGCGGAGATTTCTGTAAGCGCGGAAAAATTTTCAATGGATGAGTTTACTGATTCAACAGGTGCAAAAAACTACCTGGGATTTTCAAAAATTGTGCCTTCTGTAAAATTTATTTTCAGAAATAGAAATGCAACCAGTTCTGTAAAAAAATGGCTTCAATGGAAGTCGTATTTTATCAGTGAGACTTCTTTATCTTTTTCTACAGACACGGTTCGTCATCAAGATATTATACGTTATCCAAAAGTCGATCGTTATTTAAATCAAATCACTTTTGCAATTGAAAATAATCGTGCTCTTTATCCTTATTCCTCCCATATTATTGCAGAGCAGGCAAAAGATTTTTTGCGCTTCGGTTTTGAAGGAAAATATTTTTTCAATTATGCAAATGGCGGTGGACTGAATGCCAGATTGTTTGCAGGAAAATTTATTTATCTGGGTGATAAAACGATTTACAAAGAGTTTGAAACGGAGCGATACCATTTAAATATGACTGGTCCAAATGGTTATGAAGACTACACTTACAATAATTATTTTATTGGAAGAAATGAATTTCAAAAAGCATCTTCACAACAAATTATGATTCGGGATGGGGGCTTTAAAGTTCGTTCGGATTTATTATCGAATAAAATCGGAAAGACAGATGATTGGCTTGCCGCATTGAATTTAAATACTGATTTTCCCAAACAAATAAATCCTTTGCAGGTACTTCCTTTTGAAATTCCTTTAAAAGTTTTTTTAGATGTTGGCACTTATGCGGAAGCATGGAAGAAGGACGCCCCTACAGGCAAATTTATTTATGATGCAGGGCTACAAATTTGTTTGTATAAAAATCTGGTAAATATTTATTTACCGCTTCTTTACAGTAAAATTTATAGGGATTATTTTAAATCAACCATTCCAAAAAATAAACGGTTTGTTCAAAATATTTCTTTCAGCATCGACATTCAAGATTTTCGCCTGAATAAATTTTTAAATTTACCTGACCTTTAGTTTTTGTTCAAAAAGACTTATTCTTGAAAATATCTTATTTACCTCATACAAAGATTGACAAAATAAAATGGGATCGGTGCATAGATAATGCCAGCAACGGATTGATCTACGCTTATTCATTTTACTTAGATTCAATGAGTGAAAATTGGGATGCGCTTATTCTTAATGACTATGAAGTGGTAATGCCATTGACCTGGAATAAAAAATTTCGAATCCGGTATTTACGCCAACCAGCTTTTAGTCAGCAATTAGGAGTGTTTGGAAATTCTTCAGTTACAAAGAATATCACAGAATCCTTTATTTATAAGGCTTTGCAGATTTTTCCTTTTGCTGAAATTAATTTAAATTACGGAAATAAATATCAAAAATCAAGCGCCAAAAAATGCAACCTGATTCTTTCCCTAAACAAGCCATTTGCCGATATAGAAAAATCTTTCAGGAAAGATCTTGTAAAAAAAATTAAAAGCAATGATTTAAAATATGGGCCTTCCGATGAAGTTGAAAAAACAATTAATTTATTTAAAGAAAATTACTCTACCAGAATTCACGCTTCACAAAATGATTATAATAATTTTTCAAAACTGTGTTTCATTTTAAAAAATAAAGAACAGCTTTTTTTAAGAGAAGTCAGTACTGCAGATGGAAAATTATTGGCAAGCGCGATTTTCTTTAAAGACAGCCGGAGAATCTATTACATCATGTCGGTAACCTTGCCTGATGGACGAAAACTGCAAGCGAATTACTTCTTATTATACCGTTTCATTGAAGAATTTTGCGAACAAAATTTAATTTTTGATTTCGAAGGCTCTGAAATTCCCTCTATTCAAGCTTTTTTTAAAAAATTCGGCCCGAAAGAACAATCATATCCTTTCTTAAAAATTAATAATCTTACCGGCTGGCAAAAAGCAATTAAAAAATGCTATGATCTTTATAAATATGATCGAAAAAATAATTAAATTCTAGTCCGAATTTAGTTCCGCATTCAAAATGAATTCCGCAGTAAATAAATCTGCCGGGGTAGTAATTTTAAGATTCTTTGTTTCACCTTCAATCAAATTTACTTTCAGCCCAAATGCTTCCACAACAGTTGCTTCATCTGTAAAACCATCCTTATAATCAATTTGAAATGCAGCCAATAGTATTTTGCTATGAAAAGTTTGTGGGGTCTGAACAAGTTTTACTTTATTCCTGTCGAGAACTTTGCTTCCATTATTGGTCAATAATCTTACACTATCGCGGCATTCAATTACCGGAATGGCGGTTCCAAATTCCAAAGCTGATTGATAACATCTTTCAATCAAATCTTTTGTGAGTAAGCACCTTACGCCATCATGAACAAAAATAATTGCATCCTGATCTTTTATTAAAGAAAGTCCGTTTTGAACGGAATGAAATCTTGTTCGACCACCAGACGTAATTTTAATTTTTGATGCATCGAAATATCCATCAATAATTTCCTGACCTTTTGCAATGTGCTCTTCAGGTAAAACCAAAATGATTTCGATATCATTATAGCTATCCAGAAATGCCTTCATACTATAATACAGAACCGGCTTGTTTTTTAAAAATAAAAATTGCTTGGGAACAGTATTATTCATTCGGGAACCGTTACCAGCTGCAACAATCAATGCGATTTTCTTCATACCTCAATTCGTTAAAATTATTTTTAGACCGCCAAAGTTAACGCAATGGGATCGCAGATTTTTTAAATAACGGGACAAAATATTTCGGATGAAAAATTAATCTGCATAAATGGCAACAAAATTTTCGCCATCGCTGTTTTTTAACCCACGATACATACCTGCACTGTTGAAAACCAAAGCAGCATTTCCTTTTGCATCCATTCCTATCAAACCACCTTCACCATGTAAAGCAACTAATTTTTTTAAAACAACTTCTTCACAAGCCTGTTGAAGAGACAAATTTTTATAATCCATTAAACAATTTACATCGAAAGCAGCAACTGCTTTAATAAAAATTTCTCCATGTCCAGTGCAGGAAATGGCGCAAGTTTTATTGTTAGCATAAGTTCCGATTCCTATGATCGGGCTGTCGCCAATTCTTCCAAACTGTTTGTTGGTCATTCCTCCTGTTGATGTTGCTGCTGCAATATTTCCATCCTGATCACAAGCGACAGCACCTACGGTTCCAAACTTTTTATCTTTGGGAGACCCTACTAATTTATCATTTTTGTGATCCAGTTTATATAAATCACTATCCCTGATTTCGCGCCATTGATCATAGCGAAACTGTGAGAAAAAATAATCGTCAGGCTCAAGCTTTATCCCCTGTTTTATTGCAAAATCATTCGCACCTTTTCCGCATAAAAAAACATGCCCGCTATACAACATTACTTCCTCAGCTAATTCCACAGGATTCCTTACATTCCGGACACCTGCTATTGCACCTGCATTCAAAGTGCTTCCATCCATAATTGCAGCATCCATTTCGTTCAAACCTTTCTTTGTAAAAACTGCTCCACGGCCGGCATTAAAAAGAGGATTATCTTCTAAAACAACCACTGCGGCTTTCACTGCATTTACCGCTTTGCCGCCAATTTTTAAAACCGAATATCCTGCTTCCAGAGCTTCTGAAAGGCCTTTGCGATAGTCGGCTTCCATTTGCGGAGAAAGATCTCCTTTTAAAATAGTGCCGGCGCCTCCATGGATTGCGATTGAAATTTTTTGCATTGATAGAAAATAATTTTGACGGGTTTATGGCAAAATTAAAATTAAAAAAATCAGATGATCAAATTTAAAGAACGGGAAGATCAATTCATTCATTTTTGATTAGCTTCTTACATTCGTCAAGTAATTTTTGTTTTTTAATCGCGACGGTCCCTACTTCCTCGCAAACGATCCCTCCCGCTATGTTGGCAATCTTTGCAGCAAGGTCAATGTCTTTTGTAGCGGCATAAATTAATGAAGCAACAGCAATGACAGTATCACCGGCTCCACTTACATCAGCGATGTTTCTTCTATGGGATGGAAGAATATTTTTGTTATTATTTTCCTGATAAAAAATGCCACTCTCGGATAAAGTAATTAAAGAAATAGAATGGGCTAATTGCTCTTTTAATTGAACATGAATATTGCTAAGCAGGTCTTCAGAAATATCTTCAGCCAGTAAATTCAAACCCGTAATTGCTTCGTTTAAATTTGGTTTAAACAGTGTTGCATTCCGGTAACAAAAGAAGTTTTTTCTTTTTGGGTCAACTGCTGTGGTTACATTATTTTTCCTGCAAAAATCAATAGTGTTAGCAATAATATTTTTAGTGAGAATTCCTTTATTATAATCTTCAAAAATTACCACATCCGGTTTTTGGATAGTAATAAATTTTTCAATTTGGTTTTGCAATTTCTCTTCATCCAGTTCATCAATATCATGAATGATTTCCGCGTCAAGGCGCATCATGTGCTGGTTTCGGCTGATAATCCTTATTTTATTGGTAGTAATCCTTTTTTTACTTTCAAGGATAAAACGTGTATCAATATTTTTTTCACGCAACAGATCTTTTAGCTGAATACCATCTTCATCGTCTCCCAGAATTGTAAGCAATGCAACCGAAGCCCCAAGCGCCTGAACATTTAAGGCAACATTTCCGGCGCCACCAACTCTTTTTTCCCTTTTGCTAACTGCAACAACAGGAACAGGAGCTTCAGGAGAAATTCTTTCTACATTTCCCCACCAGTAAGTATCCAACATTACATCGCCGATAACAGCAACTTTCATTTTTGAAAACCCTGCAAATAATTGATCAATATCCACACTCATTTAATTATTAATTTATTTTTTTTCTGCCTGGAAATGGTAATATAGTAAACCGGAATTCCCGCTAAAACAATGCCTAAGCCCCAAACGGTATAAAGCGGTTTGAAGATAATGAGAAAAACACAAAATACAATTCCCATGATAATGTACAACCCAGGCAAAAAAGGATAGCCAAAAGCTTTGTACGGCCTTTCAATATCGGGCCGTGTTTTGCGAAGTACAAAAATTCCGATGATAGTAAGCACATAAAAAAATTACCACAACAAAAGCAATCATATCCAGCAAATCATTGTAGCCGCCCGACAAACATAGAACGGAAGCAACAATTGCCTGTGCCCAAAGTGCCCATTGAGGTACAGCATTTTTATTAAGCGCTCCTGCTTTCTTGAAAAATAAACCATCATTGGCCATTGTATAATAAACTCTGGCACCGGCAAGAATTAATCCATTATTGCAGCCGAAAGTCGAGATCATGATCATTACGGCAATGATGATCGCTCCTGCGTTTCCAAAGATCGCGTGTGATGCAGCAACGGCAACACGGTCGCCGCCGGGAAAAGCAATTTGTTGCAACGGCAATGCGTTCAGATACATCAGATTTGTAGTGATATAAATTATTGAAACGATCAATGTTCCGAGAAAAAGGCTAAGCCCAATATTTCGTTTCGGATTTTTAATTTCTGCGGCAATAAAAGTTACATTATTCCATGCATCGCTGCTGAAAAGAGAGCCAACCATTGCGGCAGCAATCCCACCAATTAAGATCGTTCCGGTAATCGGGAACCAATTTCCATTTTTCATAAATTGTCCATTCACCTTTTCTAATTGCATTGCATTCAAACCGGTTTGCCAGTTCTCATTCCAGAAACTATGCTTCACCAAAAAAAATCCAAGAATGATCAAACCAAAAAGAGATAATAATTTAACGGAAGTAAAAGTGGTTTGAATCATTTTTCCTCCCTTGATGCCCCGTGTGTTGGTGTAAGTAAGAAAAACAATTGAGGCAATCGCTAAAATCTGAGCGGCTGAAATATGAAAACCTCTAAATGAAAACAGAAAAACATTTTCTCCTACTTCAGGAATCAGGTAAGCAGTAAAGCGGCTGAAAGCTACGCCAACGGCAGCAATCGTTGCCGTTTGAATTACAGTGAATGAACTCCATCCATATAAAAATCCAAACAATGGATTGTATGCTTCTTTTAAAAAAATATATTGTCCGCCGGCTTTTGGAAACATTCCACTCATCTCACCATAACTCACGGCAGCCATCACCGTCATTAAACCTGTAATGACCCAAACGACTATCAGCCAGCCAGCGCTGCCAACGTTTCTTACCATATCAGTGCTAACAATAAAAATTCCTGAGCCGATCATCGAACCTGCTACGATCATTGTAGCATCAAAAAGACGAAGGCTGGGTTTGAAAGCAGTTGCTTGTTCATTCATAAAAAAATCCCGTTTTTAAAAACGGGATTGAAGATAAATATTTATTTGAGATGTCAAAGTGAATCACTTTTTCTTTTCTGAATCAAGTTTGTTTAAACCAGCAATTACCTCTGGAGTAATGTTCAAAGTTGAATCTTTGTAAAACATAAAACCGGGTTCATAAGAAAAGATGTAAGAATATTTTCCATCCTTATTATAGTCTTTCAAAAATTCCTGGATCCGGGTTAAAATATCTTCCTTCATTTTTGAATTGTAATTATATAGATCGTTGTCAATACTTTGTTTCCGAGATTGAAGATCCTGTTGCATTTTATTAATTTCCTGCATTGCTTCTTCCTGTTCTTTTTGATTCATTGTTGACGCCTTTTGTTGCAATTGCATCGCTCTGTTTTGATATTTTTTTTGCATTGCAGTGATCTCATCATTCGCCTGAGATTGTTTACGTTCAAAATCTTCTTTTATTTTTTTGTAGTAGGAATAATTATTCTGAAGAGAATCAAGATCGATATAAGCGACTTTTGATTTTTCGCCCGCATTGCCTTGAGAAAAGGATTTTTCAGCAGCGGCAGGATTTTTTTTATCGCCCGAAAAATGTAAATAATACAGATATCCAACGAGAGCCAGTAAAATAATATTTAGTGTTAGTAGAAAATTTTTCATGCATGTAAATTTTGCCGGCAAGATAGAAAAAACGACTGATTAGATAATTAAAGCAATTTGAATTATGAAACAGTTAACAGGATCAGAATCCATTGATCACAACCCCGTTTTGAAGGAATAAAAATTTTCATCTCCCTATTAAAAATTTTTAAAAAATAATTGTAACCTTTTAAAAAGCTACGCACTCTAATCCTCTAATTAAATCATAAAAATCATGAACACAATTAAATTTTTAACTAAAACAGCTTTATGCGTTGTTGTTAGTACAGGTTTGCTTTCTTTGCCGGTTAATGCACAAAAAAATAACAAACTAACAGATCCCGAAATTGCTTCGGTTGCAGTAACGGCAAATCAAATTGATATCAATTATGCAAATCTCGCAATGAAAAAATCAAAGAATACCCAAGTCATTGAATTTGCGAAAACTATGAAAAGAGATCACCAGGCTGTCATAGACAAAGCAGTTGCCCTGGTCACCAAATTAGGTGTGACACCAAAAGATAATGCAACAAGTAAATCATTAAAAGCTGGTGAAGCAAAAACATTAAAAATGTTGAAATCAAAAAGCGGTAATGCATTTGATAAAGCGTACGTCGACAATGAAGTTGCTTATCATACAGCCGTAATTAATGCGGTGGAAAACGTTTTAATTCCTGATGCCTCTAACAAAGAACTGCATGATTTATTAGTGGGTGCCGTGCCATTATTTAAAGCGCATCTAGAACATGCAAAAATGATCCAGAAAAATTTGGGGAAATGAAAAAACTTTTAAAAGTGCTGGGAATAATTCTCCTATTCCCGGTGCTTTATTTACTCAGTTGCAAATCCGGAAGTAATCAGGCTTCAAACGAGAATATTTCTCATATCGATACGGTAATTATAGAACAAATGAAATTTAATCCGGAAGTGTTGAAAGTAAATAAAGGAGATACAGTTATTTGGCTAAATAAAGGATTGGTCCCACATACAGTTAAATCGTTTCAGGATAATAAATTTTATTCAGACACCCTTAATCCTGAGAAATCATGGAAACAAGTGATGACAGATAGTGCCAGTTATTTTTGCACTATTCATCCATCCATGAGTGGAAAAATAATCATAAAATAGTTTAATTTAGAGCAAGTTTTTGGCAAAAGAGTTGGGAAATATTTAAACTTTACTAAAATTGGAAACACAGATTCAGCAATATTCTGACCTGGAGATTATCGCAAAAATTAATGAAGGGGAAGTAAAATTATATGAGATTTTAATCAGGAGATATAATCCTTTTCTATATAAAATCGGAAGAAGTTACAGATACAATCACCAGGACACGGAGGACCTGATGCAGGATGCGTATGTGAATGCATTCTTTAATCTCAAAAAGTTTGAAAACCGGTCTTCATTTAAAACCTGGTTTACGAGAATCATGCTCAATTTGTGCTATCAGAAAAAACAAAAACTAAGTTACAAAAATGAAATAGTTGGTGATGATATTCAAAACGAAAAATCAAAAATATTGTTTCATCAATCCTCAAACAACGAAAAAATCGCCGTGAATAAAGAACTTGGACATGTACTGGAAAATGCAATTCATCAAATACCGGAAGATTACCGGATCGTATTTACGCTTCGTGAACTTAACGGTCTAAGCGTTGCCCAGACAGCTGAGGCATTGGATATATCTGAAAGCAATGTGAAAGTGAGGATGAACCGGGCAAAAGGTATGCTTCAAAAGGAGATCAAAAAAATGTATTCTCCTGAAGAAATTTTTGAGTTCAATCTAATCTATTGCGATGCAATGGTTGACAAAGTGATGAGTAGAATCAGTGATACAATTGAAGGTTTAAAAAATAAGGAAAATGAAAAATAATGATTTGGTATATTCGGATTTTGACAAGATAAGTGTTGATGAGATCGAGGAAGATTTGCTTAATCTTTCTCCAAAAATTTCTTCCCGCGACGAAAGATTTTTAATGAATGATGAAGAAAAAATTCATGTGATCGAAAATCATTTTCGTGGAATTATGAAAGCGCTTGGTCTTGATCTCAATGATGATAGTTTGAAAGAAACCCCGCAAAGAGTTGCAAGGATGTATGTGAAAGAAGTTTTTAGCGGATTAAATGAAAAGAACAAACCTGAGGTAACACTTTTTGAAAATAAATACCAATATAATAAAATGTTGGTAGAAAAAGGAATTACTCTTTTTTCCTATTGCGAACATCATTTTGTACCGATCATCGGAAAGGCCCATGTGGCTTATATTTCAAAAGGAAAAGTAATTGGCCTATCAAAAATAAACCGGCTCGTTCAATATTATTCCAGCAGACCGCAGGTGCAGGAGAGACTGACTGTTCAGATTGCTGAAGGATTGAAAAAAGCAATTGGCACAGAAGATGTCGCTGTGCTAATTGATGCGGTTCATCTTTGCGTTGCATCAAGAGGAATAAAAGACACGAACAGCAGTACGATCACTGCAAATTATTCCGGAAAATTTATTAATGAAGGAACCAAGAATGAGTTTTTGGCTTTGATAAAATGAGGCTGATTATTTGATTTTTTTAGAGTTGATAACAAATCAATTTTTTCAATTTCTATTTTTTTCGGCTTCTAATTGTTCTATTCTGCTCTTTTGCTGCCCTGATACAGTTCATATTCCAGCAAACGGCAATCAATTTTACTTGTATAAAATTCAATTTTCCGTTTGGGTTTCAAGCCAATTTTTTTTGCAAGATTGAGATTGCCTGTGAAAACATAGCCAGTATATCCTTTGCATTTTTTCTTCATAAAATCTCCAATTTCCGCATAGATTTCCTGCAATTCAATTTCATCTCCAAGACGCTCTCCATATTCCGGATTAAAAAAAACAATACCATTTTCATTTCCGGGTATTTCCGTTTGGCGAAAATCACAAACCTCAAATTCAATCAAATCTGCAACGCCTGCAGTTCCGGCATTTATTTTAGAAATATTGATCGCATCTTCACTGATATCTGTAGCAATAATTTTTAAATCAATCACCTTCTTAATTTGCCCTGATAACTTTTCTTTCTCTTTTTTATAATACTCCTCATCAAAACCGAGAACATGCATAAAAGCATAATTATTTCTAAACAAGCCAGGCCGCCGGTTTGTTGCTAACATGGTTGCTTCAATCGCCAAGGTTGAAGAGCCACACATTGGATTGATAAAAGGTGATTTTCTATCCCAGTTTGTTGCAAGCAAAGTTGCAGTAGCCAGTGACTCGAGCATCGGGGCTTTCCCCGGAATTTTCCTGTAGCCATGTTTAGACAATGTTTCACCTGAAGTATCGATAAAAATTTCGGTCTCATCATTTTTCCAAAATAAATTGATAACTGTTTTTTCTAACGCTGATCCCGAATCAGGACGTTCATTAAATTTGTTTTTGAAACGATCTACAATCGCATCTTTTACTCTTACATTGGCAAATAAAGAGTTATTGATGGTAGGATTATCAACGGAACTGGTAACACAGAAATAACCATTTTTAGCAATAATAGATTCCCACTGTATTTCAGAAACTATTTGATATAATTCATCTGAATTCCTGCACCGGAAAGATTTAAGAGAATATAAAACCTGGCTTGCACACCGCAGATTCAAATTTAGCCTGACACAATCATTCAGGGTTCCATTTATTTCAATTCCTGTAGCAAAAACTTTTACGATTTTAAATCCCAGTTCAGAAATTTCCTGAGATAAATATGGAGCTATGCGTTTGCTACATTTTACAATAATACGGCTCGGCTTGTTGAAAGAATGCATGCCGCAAACTTAAAGCGTATTTAGAGAAACAGATCACAAAAGATTAATTAATAGAAGCTAATCTTAATTTTAAAATAGCGTGATGTGTATTTTTTATCAGTGAATGAGTAATTGCTTTTACCCGTTGCATATGAATGACTCTACCAGATTCGGGAATGATGTGTAGTTCACTAATTAATTTATTAATAATCCCCTCGTCGTCGATTTTGGCAATATTGCATGCTTTAAAAAAATTAGTGTGCATTCCCATTGCATCAAGTACAGAAGGAAAGTTTTCATACTCTGGAAAAATGGAAAACTTTTTTACAAAGTAAAAAGTCTTCCCGTTAATTTCTTTTGTGTAGGCTTTGTAAATGTTTTCCATAAATTTCCTGTTTAAGAGGTTAAAATGTGAGTGGTAAAAATTATTGTGAGAGCAATAAGTTTAAATAATCATCAATAAAATTTATGCCACATTATTTGTTTTGGCCAGTCACAGGATTGAATGGATGCGATAACCGAAAAGAAAGTAAACTATTAAAATTTAATTACTTAGATTAATTTTTCACAAAGTGTTGAAAAAAATCTACAAAACCCGTTTATTAAATACTCAGAATCAAAACTGGTTTTGCCGAGTAAAAAAATATTGTCCAGGAAATTCAAAAAGATAGTTGGATTAAAAACCATAAAAGATTCTCTACGCTTGGAATAGAGATTAGAGAAGTAAAGTAGGGTAAGTGTTGGTAAAAATAAACACCTTTCTTCTTATATGCAAGCTTTTGACACAATTTACTTTTGCATTTAACAACTTCTCCCTTCAAAATCTGAAAATAATTTGGCTGAAATTGTTTCCTAAAAGAAAGGCCATTCATTTCAATTTGCCCAAATTCCTAAAAATAAAATCGGCAGGGAAATTGAAATAGCATCGGAACAGTGATTTATTTAATTGGAAAATAGAACTTTATAAGGAAAAATCATAAGTTAGTTTTCAATTAGCCAGGACATAAAACGAAACCTCTGAAAATGAAAATTATTTCTTTTAAGGAAATAAAGGAGTTCATTAAATATGTTTCATTTTATTTGGAGATGCAATTATTAAATATTATGTTTGTGCGATAAAAATTGCCATCCAATCCAAAGGAAATTCTAATTGTTCGCTTATTTTTACCCAGATCCCTTTCCTAAAAAAGATCTCCAATTACATAGAATAACTGTAACCACCTGTATTTATTTAATACAGTACAATAAAATATTATTATGGCCAGATTTTTATTACCGCTTTTATCAATTTTATTAATGAGCATCTTGTTCACCTCGTGCGCCAATTCAAAAAAAATTGTGTATTTCAATAACGTACAGGATGCTACTTTCCCTACTACAACTATTGAAAAGGAATTGCCAATACAGCCAAATGACATTTTAAGTATTACAATCAGCAGTTTAAATGCCGAGGCTTCTGCTCCTTTTAATTTACAGACAAATTATAGTGGCCGGTCAACAACCGTTACAGGTAACAATATCGAAGTTGGGGGATACCTTGTGAATGCGGATGGAACCTTGGAATTACCAATTCTTGGAACTATAAAAGCAGCTGGCTTTACTAAAGATCAATTGAAAGATAATATCACCAATCTTATTTTATCAAAGAAACTTCTCGTTGACCCGATAGTAGATATCCGCTATCTTAATTATGAAGTTACGGTACTTGGAGAAGTTGCCCGGCCAACAGTCATTCCTGTCCCCAACGAAAAGATTTCTTTACTAAAGGCACTGGGGTTAGCCGGTGACTTAACAATTTACGGAAAAAGAGATAATGTATTATTGATAAGAGAAGAGAATGGGAAAAAAATCACGAGGCATATTGATTTAACATCAAAGAATTTTTTCAATTCTCCCTATTATTATTTGGAGCCAAATGATGTGGTATATGTACAACCGAATGCAACAAAAGCAGCGACGGCCAGCAGATCACAACAATTTTTACCAATTTTATTTAGTGCCTTGTCAGTAGTTGCTATTGTTATAGATAGATTGGTTAGAAGTAATTAACTACTATTTAAAAAAGTTATGCAAAGCAGAAGAAACAAAATCATTGAACATGAAAAAGAGGATAGCGTGATGCAACAAATTGTATCAAAATATGTTCCTTACTGGCCTCTTTTTCTAATAGCAACTGCAATAGCTATCACCGTTGCCTCTATATACCTGAAATATACTGCACCTACCTATCAAGCTACAGCTACACTTATAATTAAGGATGAAAAAAAGGGAAACGAAGAATCGAAATTAGTAGAATCGCTTGATCAAATCTCTTCTAAAAAAATTGTTGAAAATGAGGTGGAAATTATTCACTCAAGAAAATTAATGGAAAACGTTATTAGAGATTTGGCCCTCTATGCTCCTGTTTATAATAAAGGAAACGTTACCAATAAATTGGCATATACTTCATCACCTGTTAGCGTTATAGCCTTATTCCCTGATTCCCTACACTTTGTCCCTGAAGTTGATTTTGATTATAATCAAAATAAGCAGGTAATAACATTAAACAAAAGATATCAATACCCGCTTGATACATTTGTTAATACACCCTACGGACGTTTGAAATTTATCCATAACAAAAACTATGTTCAATCTCCTGATTCAGTAAATCAATTCTTTTTCACCCTAATGTTACCTAAGGATATTGTAGGTTCTTATTTAGGAGGTTTAATGGCAGAACCTGCAAGTAAGGAATCTTCCATTGTAAACCTTAGTTATACTGATGCTGATCCAACAAGAGCAGAGGATATACTCAATCAATTAATAAGTGCATATCAGGAATCTGCCAATCACGAGAAAGATGCTTTAGCAAAAAATACTTTATCCTTTGTAAATAATCGTTTAGCGCTCGTATCTCATGATCTCGATTCGATTGAAAAAAAGGTGCAACAATTTAAATCCGGAAACCGTGCTGTAGATATCAGCACTCAAGGGCAGCTTTTCTTACAAAATGTGAGCGCAAATGATCAAAAACTAGGTGATGTAAACACGCAAATTGCAGTTCTCGATAAGGTAGACAATTTTGTAAAATCAAATACAGATAGCAAGGCAGGTATTGTCCCATCTACTTTAGGTGTAAGTGATCCCATGCTCAACCAATTAATTGACAAATTATATTCTTCCGAACTGGAGTACGATAATTTAAAGAAAACTGTTGGTGAAAATAATCCTAAGCTGGTAGCTATTGCAGACAGGATAAATAAGATTAAGCCAAGTATTCTAAGCAATATAAAAAGTCAACGACAAAGTCTGAATGCGACAAAAGAAAATATTACATCGACAAATGGAGCCTATAATTCTATCCTCCAGTCAGTACCACAAAAAGAAAGACAATTACTTGATATAAGCCGTGAACAGCAAATAAAAAGTAATCTATATTCTTTTCTTTTACAAAAAAGAGAAGAGAGTGAAATTGCTTATGCCTCTGCTGTTTCCAACAGTAGGGTTGTTGATTACGCCCAAGCAAGTCCGGATCCAGTAAGTCCTAAGAAAAAGATGATTTACATGATGTCAATCGTACTATTTCTTGGCCTGTGTGGTGCATTTATTTTCGTAAAAGAATATTTAACAGGCAAGGTTTTATATCGCCAGGAAATTGAATCATTTACATCAATTCCAATTATTGGAGAGATCGCATTTAATAAATCTGGAGATAAAATTGTAATAGAAAAAGGCACAAGGAGTTTTGTGGCTGAAGAATTTAGAAAATTACGAATATCGTTATCATTTCTTGGAATAGATTCCACCCATAAAAAAATACTGATTACATCGAGTATATCAGGAGAAGGTAAAAGTTTTATTTCTGCCAACTTAGCTGTAAGTCTTTCTTTAACTGGCAAGAAAGTGGTTTTAGTCGATATGGATTTAAATAATCCAACCCTTGATAAAATTTTAAATGTGACCCGTGAAGAAGGAGTTACTGAATTTTTAGAAGGGGAAAAGGATCCGGAGGAGATCATTAAACATGTTGAGTCAAACGAAAACTTATTTTTCATTTCGGCTGGTGCGGTGCTTCCTGAAAACCCATCAGAACTTTTATCAAACGGAAAGGTTGGCGATCTTATCAATTATTTAGAGAACATTTTTGATATTGTATTGATAGATACTTCACCAATGGTGCTCGTTACAGATGGTTATTTATTGACAGGTTTATGTGATGCGACATTGTATATAATACGTCATCATTACACTCCAAAAATGCTGATAAAAAGAATTGACGAAAATATCCATATTAATCCTATTAATAACCCTGCTATTATTTTCAATGGCGTTAAGATGAGAGGTTTCTTTAAAAATAATTATGGTTATGGCTATGATTATGTTTACGGAAATAAAGATCGGAAAACGTCAGAAAGAAAACCAGTAGCGAAGTATTAAAATCCCATATAATGAAAAACTTTCAATCTCAAGATACGTTAAGTTGTGACTGAGGGCGGCGAAGCCATGTTCTTCTTATAGTATTCCATATCATTCCTTTGAATTGCTGCAAATTTAAATTTCTAAAAAAAAAATTATGCAGAAGAATTGGTATATGGTTTATACAAAACCTAAATTTGAAAAGAAAGTGGCAGCATCACTTACAAAAAGAAAAATCGAAAATTTTTTTCCGGTTAATTGCAAGCAAATAAGTTCTATAAGAAGAATAAAACTCCATTATGAGCCTTTATTTGAATGTTACGTTTTTGTGAACATTGCGGAAACGGATGTTTCAAAAATTAAAACCATTGACGGAGTGGTAAATCTGGTCTATTGGAAAGGACAACCAGCAACTGTCAAAGATGAAGAAATTGAAGTAATAAAAGAATTTTCTACCGATTACCAGAATATCCAAGTAGAAAAAAGTAAAGTAAATATAAATGATGTGGCAAGAGCTATTGATGGCTCCAGATATTCTATGGCTGGAAACATTTTAACTATTAAAAATACAACGGTCAAAGTAAATCTGCCTTCATTGGGCTTCTCTTTAATTGCTAACGTTGATACTAAAAATACTTTACATCACGGAGCTTTTGGTGAAAAAGATTTAGTTTTACAATCTTAAATAAAATTAATTCGAAGATTTAATTTATAGCCAATTAGTTAGCAAAGATTGGATTAAAAATACTCTCACATAGGAATGAATCGCTTACCCCTGCATGGATCACAAACTCTCTCCAATTTGTGCCTCAATTGATCATTCCAAAATCATAGTTTTGAAATATGAAATCAGCATTAATTACCGGTATAACCGGCCAGGACGGGGCATATCTAGCCGAACTCCTTTTGTCCAAAGGATATACAGTTCACGGCCTTAAAAGAAGGTCTTCTCTTATCAATACTTATCGCATCGATCATTTGTACGTTGATCCTCATGAAAATCATGCAAATTTCAAATTGCATTATGGAGATATGACCGACAGCACAAATTTGATCAGGATCGTACAAGAAACACAGCCAGATGAGATTTATAATCTTGCTGCAATGAGTCACGTGAAGGTGAGCTTTGATAATCCTGAATATACTGCCAATGCTGATGGAATTGGAACTTTAAGATTATTAGAAGCAGTTAGAATTTTAAAACTTGAGGAAAAAACAAAAATTTACCAGGCGTCCACATCTGAATTATTTGGTTTAGTTCAGGAAGTTCCTCAAAAAGAAACAACCCCATTTTATCCCAGAAGCCCTTATGGGGTTGCTAAACTGTATGCTTATTGGATCATAGTAAATTACCGGGAAGCATATAATATGTTCGCCTGCAATGGAATTTTGTTTAATCATGAAAGCCCATTACGGGGAGAAACGTTTGTAACTCGCAAAATAACAAGAGCAGTAGCTGCCATAGCTGAAGGTTTGCAGGACACTTTATTCCTGGGAAATTTAAATGCCCAAAGAGATTGGGGACATGCAAAAGATTATGTTGATGCTATGTGGAGAATTTTGCAGCAAGACAAACCTGAAGATTTTGTAATAGCTACCGGTAAAACAACAACGGTAAGAGATTTTACAAGAATGGCCTTTGCAGAAGCTGGAATTGAAATTATTTTTCAAGGACAAGGAGCATCTGAAAAAGGAATTGTAAAATGCTGCAATAATGAAAAATATCAATTGCCGGTTAATAAGGAGGTTGTTGCAGTAGATCCAAATTATTTCAGGCCCACAGAAGTTGACTTGTTGATTGGTGATGCCAGGAAAGCTAAAGAAAAATTAGGCTGGGAACCTACCTACACGCTGGCAGGAATGATCAAAGAAATGGTCGTAAATGATTTGGAAACGTACAAGAGAAGCCTGGAAAGGAAATATTATTTGTAAAAAAGGGACATAGATCTTAAATAGTTTCAATTAAGAAAAGGACAATTGTGAATCATGGAAAAATCAAATGAATTTGATCTGGTAATTGAGCCAGGCCGTTCAGAAAAAAACTATTGGAACGACTTATGGCGCTTCCGGGAATTATTTTTCTTTATGGCATGGCGCGATATACTCGTTCGATACAAACAAACAGCAATTGGTTTGGCATGGAGCATTATACGGCCACTCTTAACGATGATTGTTTTTACTGTAATTTTTGGCAGAATAGCCAAGCTGCCATCCGAAGGTGTCCCCTATCCTATTTTAGTATATGCTGCAATGCTGCCATGGCAACTGTTTTCTACTTCTTTTACTGATGCGAGCAATTCGCTGTTAACTAATTCCAACATGCTTACAAAAATTTATTTTCCCAGATTAATAATACCGGTAAGTACTGTTATTGTTAATTTGATTGATTTTCTTATTTCATTTGTCATTTTAATTGGACTAATGATTTGGTACCATTTTGTTCCTTCCTTATCAATCCTTTTTCTTCCCTTTTTTATTGTATTATCAATTGCAACAGCTGTAGGAGCAGGTTTATATGTGGCTGCTTTGAATGTAAAATACCGAGATTTTAAATATATTGTACCCTTTGTTGTACAATTTGGATTATACATATCTCCAGTTGGTTTTAGTAGCAATGTTATACCACAAAAGTGGAAACTACTGTATTCATTAAATCCAATGGTTGGTATTATTGATGGATTTCGTTGGTCAATTCTAGGTGGTAATAATCAAATTTATTTGCCTGGGATGTTGATTTCAATTGGTGTAATTGTTTTACTCCTAATTTTTGGCATTCGTTATTTCAGAAAAGTTGAAAAGAAATTTGCGGATATAATCTAACACTCATGGCAATTGCAATAAAAGTTGAAAATTTAACTAAAAGCTATATTATCCGACATAATGGAGAAAGAAATGTTTCGTTTAGAGAAACAATTACAAATAATATTGAAAAGGCTTTTCATGGAACAAAAAATATTCTAAAATCCAATGCTATTCCTTCCTCAAAGAAAGAAGAATTTAAAGCTTTAGAAAATTTAAATTTTGAAGTTCAACACGGAGAGCGAATTGGCATCATAGGTAGGAATGGGGCAGGGAAATCCACCTTGTTAAAATTGTTGAGTAGAATCACAGAACCAACAAAGGGCCGAATATCAACAAAAGGTCGTATAGCTAGTTTACTTGAAGTTGGGACAGGCTTTCACCCGGAGTTAACCGGAAGAGAAAATATTTATTTGAATGGTGCTATTTTAGGCATGCATCGGGCTGAGATAAAAAATAAGTTCGATGAAATAGTTTCATTTGCAGAAATAGGCAAATTCCTTGACACACCTGTCAAACGTTATTCAAGTGGAATGTACGTAAGGCTCGCATTTGCTGTTGCTGCAAATTTAGAATCAGAGATCCTTGTAGTAGATGAAGTATTAGCTGTTGGAGATGATAATTTTCAAAGAAAATGTCTTGGAAAAATGCAGGAAGTAAGCAGCGAAGAGGGAAGAACCGTCTTATTCGTAAGCCATAATATGGCAGCTATCACAAAGCTTTGCAATAAAGGTATTCTTTTAAATAGTGGTAAAATAGAAGTAGACTCAAGTATTGAGAAAGTCGTAGATGCTTATATTTCTACTAGCTTCCAGAATGATATTTTTATTTCAACCAGCAAAAGCTACGAGAAAGAGATATTTTTTGAAAAAATTTATATGAGCAGGGACAAGTTAAATCCAATAAATACTTTTGCATTTTCTGATGATATTTATTGCATTTTTGAGGTTAATAGTAAAACCATAATAAAGGATGCCACACTCACTTTTATAATAAGAGACAGAAATTTAAATCCTTTATTTTCTGATCATAAACCTCTTTCGATTCATAATGGCAAATTTATCGCAGGAATTCCAAGAAACATTTTATTACCAGGTAAATATTATATTCAATCAATGTTGCATGTCCCAAATGTGCGATTTTTAGATAATAACGAGGATTATATAAATTTTACAATCGAAGAAACAGGCAGTAAGAATGCAATTTACAATACTGATCTTGGCTTCGTTAATATTCCGGTTATATGGGAATAAAAGTGAAAAAAAATATCCGCGATTTGATTTTCTATCTTTTTAGAAAAATAATTCCAGAATTAAAATTATTAAGAAACAAAGAAATAGGATGGTCCTACTTTGAATCTGAAATGACAGATACCCAGATTAGTAAATTCGCGAAAATTCACTCTCGTTATAAAATCGATAAAGCTGAAATTTCTGAGGGTACTTACATTGCAGCAAATTCAACTGTCACATTTACAAAAATTGGAAAATTTTGTTCTATCGGGCCGAACTTTTTATGCGGTTGGGGTATTCATCCAACCAATGGGCTTTCAACTTCGCCAATGTTCTATTCTACAGCAAACCAAAATGGAAGAACATACGCTACTAATGATAAAATTGATGAACGAAAAAAGATCATTATTGGAAACGATGTTTTTATAGGCGCAAATGTGACTGTATTGGATGGAGTTAAAATAGGAGATGGTGCTATTATTGGGGCTGGAGCTGTAGTTTCTAAAGATATACCTGCTTATGCTATTGCTGTAGGATGTCCAATAAAAATTGTGAAGTATAGATTTTCACCAGAAGAGATTGCTAAATTATTAGAAATAAAATGGTGGGATTTTGAAGAAAATCACCTAAAGGAAGTTGAAAAATATTTCTTTGATGTACAAGGCTTTATAGAAAAGTTTTACAAAAAGTAGTATTATTTGAAAGGGATATTTTAAATGCAAAATGCTCTAATTTTCTCACCTGGTTTGGATGGTCACAGACAAGTTTACGTTTTTGTAATCGCGCATATTTTACAGGAGATTGGTTTTAAGGTAATCATTGCAGCAAACTTTGACCAAAAAACTATTAATTCTTTTTACATAAATAAACTGAAGGAAAAGCCAGACGTTACGATTTTAAATACCAATAATTATGCTGATGGTGGTATTGGAATTAATCTTTCTGAATTATTACTTTTACAAAATAAATATAAGGTAGATCTGACAGTCTTCCCTGAAGCGGATAATCATATTTCTCTGTTTATTTCTCAGATTTACATAAAAAAGAACAAGCTAAGGGGAAGAATTGTAGGTATCTTTATGAGGCCATTCTACTTTTACCGCCCCAAATTTTTTTTAGATAAATTGAGGTTTTTGAAACATCTCCCTTCCCGGTGGAACAATGATGAACAATTGTTCTATGATTTTTTTTTGAAACAGTTTCCTATTGTCGATGTAGCGCTTTCAATTGACGAAAATTTTGTTTACCACCAGCCCCACTTTAAATGGCTTCCTGATGTCTTTCAACAATATGCAGATTTAATGGCCCCAATTGAAAACGAAGAACAAAGAAGGTGGATTGAAAGATTGGAAGATTTTAAAAAAAATAATCATGAAAAATTCTTTTTTCTCTACTTTGGCACATCACAATACCGAAGAGGTTATGATTTTCTTTTAAATTTAGCAAACAAAACAGACGGTTGTTTTATTCATTGCGGATTACGAAATGAGACTTTGAAATTTGATTATGATACCGATAAAATCAGAGTCGAATTGAAAAAAAAGGAGCAATTATTTGAAACAGATACATTTATCGAGGATTCACTATCTATTGAGTATTTTTTTAAGTCAATCACACATTTAGTTCTCCCGTATCGTAGGTTTTTTGGATCAAGCGGCGTTATGTTACAAGCATTGACTTTGGGCATCCCTATTTTATCTGCTGATAACGGAATTATTGGACGTAGAATTAAAAATTTTCATCTAGGACAAACTTATGCTGAAAAGGAGGCGCACGGTTTATCAAGTGAATTCAATACATTTAAACAATTAAATCCGCAATTTTTCGAAAAGGATTTAACTCATTATATGAGTTTCCAGAGTGTTGATCAACTAAAAAATGTACTAATAAATTCTTTTACAAATTCAAATTTACCAGTAAAAAAACCATTTTAATCTCAATTATTGTTACACCTTTTCCAGTTATTTTTACCATATATTTTAGCAGCTTTTTTTGTTTATAAAGGGCTAAAGGAACCTTTGTATTTACTAGGCATTCCTTTTTTAATTTTTATGGGAAATAGCATTTTTTTTGATCATGCAAAATTATTCCATAATCCCGGAAGCCTTGGAGATCAATTATTATTTTTAATCTGGCTTTTTGCATTATGGATACTATCGGAAACAATACCTGTAAATAGGAAAAATACAATAGAAATAGGACAAACCAGATTAAATATACCTCTTCTTTGTATTATTTGTTTAACCATCATTACAGTGATTAATTTTGTTAGCATCGTATTTAGCTATCCAATTCAAACTGATATATTTAAACAATTTGTAAATGACGTCTCATTATTTATTGGTTATTACATTATAAAAAATTGGTCTTCAAAAAATGATCCGGAAGTTATAAAAAATTTTCTATATACAATTGTAGTTATAAATACAATTGCAGCTATTCTTTTTATACTGCATCAGGGTTTTCACTTTAAGATATACCAGGAGGAAGAATATTTTACACAAATCATTAATGGCCAAGAGATAACGAGAAGTTTTACCTTTATGCCTCAGTTCCTGTTTTTTTCAATTATATATATTTTAATTTTCACTAAAAAATACTCTTTTATTGCTATTGGTATTTTAATGATTAATTTATTAGCAATTTTTATTTCTTATACCCGGTCTTCTATAATAAATGTAGGTATTGTTTTCCTTTTATATTTTTTCTTCATAGCTTTAAAAAAGAGGAACTTTAAAGTTATTTTTAAAAAACTGACGTTTTCAATAGTTCTTGCTATTTCTATAATATTGCTGGTGTCTAAATTTTTACCTGCTAATACTAAATATATTATGGATAGATTTTCTGAAATTTCACTGGAAAGTAGTAAAAAAACAGAGCCTACTGATATGCAATACCGTTTCGCAAATTCGGCGGCAGTAATTTCTAAACTACCCGGTAATAAAAAAATGTTCGGAATGGGATCAGTGACCAAAGCACAAACACCAGAAGTTATTCAAATGCAAGAAACTACGGCAGATATGGTCTGGCCGGGAGTTATCTATAGATGGGGCTTTGCAGGATTAATTCTATTTATTTTAATCTACCTTTTTTCCAGTATTAATGCTTTTAACTTTTATTTTCGAACGGAAGGGATTCTCTCTGATTTCAGCCTTCTGTTTTTAATCTATATCATATCTCAATTTGTCGAAAGCTTTGTATCGTGGACATTTTTATCTGCACATGGATCGGTTACTGGGTTATGGTATTTTGCAATATTGTCCTCCATCCTAAAGTTTAAAAAAGCATCATTTAATAATAATGAACGTCTTGAATCCATTAAATACATAAGTTAATGCTACGGCAAATTGAAACATTTGATGAAAGATTTTAAAACTTTATTTGATGAGTTAGGGGTAGGCTTTATCGAAAAATTCGGCTACTACGCTAATCCTCTTATTTTGAAATTTAAAAAGGAAAATAACCGGCTACTAGTTTTTTATTTTCATGGTCTTTTTGAAAATGAATCCCAAAAAAATCTAAGTCATATCGATCCACAAAATAATATGACAGTCAGCCAATTTATAGATTTTATCAAATATTTCTCAGCTCACAAATATAAATTTATTTTACCAGAAGATTTAAATAAGAAACTAGATGAGGATGTACCTTATGCAATGATAACATTCGATGACGGATATTTTAACAATAAACTTGCTATTGATATCCTAAATAGATACAATGTTCCCGGAGTCTTCTTCATTTCAACAAAAAATATCCTGGAAAATAAATCATATTGGTGGGATGTTATTTATAAATATAGAATTAGGGAAGGAAGAAGTATTGAGAATATCCGGTGTGAACAAAAATCATTAAAGATTTTTAAATATGATCATATTAAAAATTATATTATTAAAAATTTTGGTATAAACGCATTCAATCCATGGTCCGATATAGACAGGCCGTTCAATGAAAAAGAAGTTAAATTGTTAGCACAAACTCCAAATATTTGCTTTGCAAACCATACGCATCGTCACTCTATATTAACCAATTGCGATAAAAAAGAAATCAAGGAAGAACTACAGTTATCAAATGCAATTCTTCAGGATTTAACAGGTAAAAAGCCTCTTTCCATTGCTTTTCCAAATGGAAATTTTAACCCATTAATTTTAGAATTAGCAGAGGAGGAAGGTTTTCAATATGCATTTACAACAGAGCCAACCAGATTACTTCTATCCAATAGAAGTGAAGGAATGTTGTGTTTGGGTAGATTAATGACAAATACATCAAAAATAGAAAAGTTCGGAAGCTTTTGCCGCCTTGGTTACGAATCAGAGGTAACTTACCGGAATATAAAAATGCAACTTAGATCCATTATTAAAGGTAAAAAAAATAATTGAAGTTATTTTAAACTGAAATCAGACTTAAATGATTAAGAAAGAATTTCCAAAAATAACTTTCGGGATTATTGTACTTAATGGTGAACCTTTCGTTCGTTATTGCCTCCGTTCAATTTATCCTTTTGCTCATGAAATTATTGTAGTTGAAGGAGGACATGAAGATGCAAAATCAGTTTGTACGTCTGACGGTCATTCAATAGATGGTACATTAGAAACCCTTAGAAAGTTTAAGCAGGATGAAGATTCTGAAAACAAATTGGCAATTATAACAAAAGATGGATTTTGGCAAAAAAAGGATGAGTTAGGTAATTGCAGGACACCCCAATCGAGAGCTTATGCAGAAAAAGCAACGGGAGATTATCTTTGGCAAATTGACATCGATGAATTTTATAAGGAATCAGACATGATGAAAATTATAAAGATGTTACAAGCGGATCCATCACTTTCATCTATCTCTTTTAAACAAAAATCTTTTTGGGGCGGAATAGAATATATCTCTGATGCATGGCTGTTAAGAAGGAACAGGGGTGGGTGGCATCGAATTTTTAAATGGGATCCTAATTATCAATATGTAACTCATGAACCCCCAACGGTTGTTGATGAAAATGGCGTAGATTTAAGGAAAAAAAAATGGCTGTCAGGAGAGAAATTAGCAAAGAGAGGAATATATATGTACCATTATTCATTATTATTTCCATGGCAAGTAGAACAAAAAGTGAAAGTTTATCAGGATGAAAAGCCAGAAACCTATTCTGATTTAATAGAATGGTCAAAAAATAACTACTTTAATTTAGAAAATCCCTTTAGAGTTCATAATGTTTATTGGTTGCCAAGTTGGCTTGAAAGGTTTAAGGGTAAACATCCGAAACAGGTTTCATGTATGATGCAGGATATTGGGGAAGGAAAAATAAAAGCAGTCCTAAGAAGAACAGATGATATTGAGTCATTATTAAATTCAAGAAAATACAAATTAAAAGTCTTTCTTTTAAAAATTAAAAATCCCTTAGATCAGTTTACTTTTCAATTAAAGCGAATTAAAAACATCCCTAACAGAATAAAGAAAGTAAGAGCTAAAATAAATTCAAGATGAAAGTTTTGTGGTTTACAAATACTGCATCTTTAGGTGCTGACCACTTAAATATAAAAGAAATTGGAGGTGGTTGGATAGAGTCTTTGGAAGCAAAATTAATTGAAACCAATTCAATTGAACTAGGAATATCATTTCATTTTTCCGGCTTCTATAGTGACCCCTTTGTAATTAAAAACACTACCTATTTTCCTGTATTTCAAAAGCCTTTGGGGCGGCTCAGAAAAATATTTTACAACTGGCAACATACTGATGAAATAGAAGAAAGAATGGTACAGTATCTCAAAATAATTGAAGATTTTAAACCTGACATTATACATATTTTTGGAACAGAAAGCGATTTTGGTTTAATCATTCCTAAAACCTCTATTCCGTGTGTTATCCATTTACAGGGAAACCGCACTGTAATAAATCAAAAGTGGTTTAGTGGCTTCTCATCAAATGATGTATTAAAATATTCGGAAAAATGGAGTATGATGAAAGGAGAAGGAGTATATCATCATTATTTTTTCAATAAAAAAGCAGCAGCAAGAGAAAGAATAATATTTAAGAATTGTAAATATTTTTTAGGAAGGACACAATGGGATAGAAGAATTTCACAGGTTTTATCTAAAAAATCAAAATATTTTACCTGTAATGAGATAATGCGCTCAAATTTTTACCAAACAGAATGGAAAAGCGAGAAAAAAAACAATTCATATACCATTATATCAGTATTTAGAAATAATATTTATAAAGGATTGGAAACTATATTTTTATGTAAAAAAATCTTAAAAGAAAATAGGCCAAATTATCATATTTCCTGGGAAATAGCAGGTATCACGGAAGAGGATGAAATTACAAAGCTTCTTCAAAAGAAGATCAAAAGAAAAATTAATGAATTTGGTATAAAATTCTTAGGTCCGTTGCCGCCGAAGGAACTCGCTTTTAAAATGATCCATTCAGATGTATTTGTGCATGCCTCCCATATTGATAACAGCCCAAATAGTTTGTGTGAAGCAATGCTACTTGGAATGCCGGTAATAGCCACTTTTGCAGGTGGGATTCCAAGTATTTTGAAGGATAAACATGAAGGATTATTAGTTCAGGATGGTGATCCGTATGCTATGGCAGGAGCAATGCTCGAATTATTTGAAGATGCCGAATATGCAAAAACACTGGGATTAAATGCCCGACAAACAGCCATGTTAAGACATAATCCTGATACAATTACAAAAAATATGGTTCAAATCTATTCATCTGTTATTGAAAAACAATCTTCAGGGAACTGAAAATTTGAAAAAATAAAATGTCTATTATAATTTTCGGTGATTCATTTACTTTTCCGGATGGAAATGCTGCCACAAATCGGGTTTACACTTATGCAAAAGGGTTTTTGGAAAATGGTTTACAAGCACATGTAATATGTTTTAAGAGCGAATATGGTAAATGTAAAGATGGTTTAATAAGTGACATTCATTTTTACCATCCATTTAAACCAACCAAAAGAAGCGATCTATTCGTTATTAGAAGATGGTTTAAATTAAAAAAATATTTTAACACGATTAAATTAATAAAAAAAATAAATAAAACAGATAAAGTTATTGCTATTGTTTGTTATTCACAACTATTGCTTACTGAAGCTTTAATTTTCTATATTTCGAAATTAATTAAATGTAAAATTCTCTTGGAGCGTGGTGAGCATCCATTGAGAAATTATCAAACCAATAGTTTTAGAAAAATTCAAGGGGAGATCAAAACATATTTGGAAGTAAA